>Ga0224736_1005_pt2 | contig 97334 bp, 91 predicted proteins | sample IA12soil_MG_GH6A_FD_161628 | JGI IMG/M metagenome (GOLD analysis project Ga0224736, IMG submission 161628) | Enriched cells from agricultural soil in Iowa, United States - IA12soil_MG_GH6A(-) | ecosystem: Environmental > Terrestrial > Soil > Agricultural land | place: USA: Iowa | collected 2017-05-08
GCGTTTGATTTAGATAGTGAAAAAGCCGGTTCCTATGAAGGGGAATATGGTACATTATTATTAACAACGCCGACAAAATAGTCGGAATCAAGTCCGTTAAATAGCTATTATCCATGTAAAAATTAATAAATCCTGGTCCTGCAAGCTCCATTTTTTCAATGGAAGCTTTTGAGCGATCAAAATGATTAATAATTTCCTCAGCAATCATTTTTGGCGCCTTTTTCGCGACACGTGCCAATTGCATTGCCGCATTTGTTGCATAATCACCATGTGCTTTATCCTTCGGTGTCTCTAAAATAATATCTGGAATCTGTTCCTCTGCCGCTAAACCAGCTTTCATAACAGCGGCTTTAATCTCATTTTTTAAATTCGCTTGAATCTGTTCTGCTATATTCATTCGCTTACCTCCTTATACTCTAAAACCATTTTATATGTACCAACAATGGAACCTTGCATTTTTAAGTCATATTTTAAAATAAATTGTCCTGCTAATGGAACGGATTGAGATTTTTTGTTCTGTAAACTTTTTGTCTGCGTTGTTAATAATAATGTACCATATTCCCCTTCATAGGAACCGGCTTTTTCACTATCTAAATCAAACGCTAAGCGCATTTTTATTGAACCGCTCCGCAAAATTAGTGCTTCTCTTTCCTTCACTTTTACTACCGTTTGAATCGAACCTTCTTGTAATAGCTCTTCATATTTTAAAAAAGCGGCCTGATCTTTTTGATAATATTCTCCGAATAAAGTAAGCTCATAGTCTTCAGCTTCTCCGCCATGATCAATGGTGGTATTCAAGTGAATTTTGACAGGTATACTTGTCCTAGTCTCAACTGCCAAATCATTCACATCCTTTACAATTCATCAGTATAACCTTTTTAGTATAAAAATAAATAGGTAGAAAATCAATCACTATGAAATTCGATAGCCAATAGGCGCTGCAGCTAGACCACTCGTTATGTTCATAAACTGACACATAGCTCCTTCTTTAATAAGCGAAAAAAGACACTTATTATCATAATAAGCATCTTTTACAAAGTAAGTATTAGTGCAGAAACTGCCGGGGTTAATATCATTGCCGTTTTTAAAATTACTTTCGGTACAAGATTGGTAAATTTTGCTCCAATATATGCCCCTAACATAGTTCCTATAAGTACCTGCAGTAATAAAACAAAATCTAAATAACCCTCGGATGTAAAACCAATCCCACCACCGATAGCAATTGGAACGATGACAAGCATCGTTGTACCAACGGATTGACGCAAGGTAAGTCCTAAAAATGTAAGCAGACCCAATTGAATAAACGGCGTGGAGCCGATTCCAAAAGTACCCGAAAGAATTCCAACGACTATTCCTAATACTGCAGCTTTCAGCACAAACACAGCACTAATCCGCCCATCGTATTCTTTTACAGTTTTTTCCTTCAGTAAAAATAATCTGACTATCAATAAAAGCGCTGATAAAAACAGCATTCCTGCTGTACAAAAGTGCATGTAATTCGTTGGGATGAGCGCTGCGATTTTGGACCCAACAAAGGACCCTGCTGCCCCAAATAATCCAACAATGATTCCCGCTTTTACCGATGTATTCCCTTCCCGGTAGTGACTGAAGGCACCCGAAAGGCTGGTAAAGGCCATTGCGGTTAGAGAAGTTCCTAGTGCAGTGTGAATAGGCACTTTAAAAACCAATGTTAAAATTGCAATAATAAATCCGGATCCGCCTGCTCCAATAAATCCCAAGAGGGCTCCTAGGGCAAGCATTGTTATCATAATAGCCAATGGCGTCACTCCAAAATGTTTTATTATTACTTTAGTATAAACGAACTTAGCTATTTTTTGGAGTAATTGAACAAAGGATTAACTGCTACCAAAAATGGAAATGAAAAAAAATTCATTAAAATTTAATACTATTAAATAGGAAAAAGCCGATGATACATACCGGCTTTTTCCTAAAGAATCATTTCACCCAACCAAGAATCATTTCTCGAATTAACTTGCTCGCAGTATTAGCTGTCTGCTCAGATGGGTCATAAATGGGAGCCACTTCTACTAAATCGCATCCAACAACGTTCACATTGGAACGAGCAATCTCATGAATGGATGCAAGTAATTCTTTGGATGTAATTCCTCCACAGTCCACAGTACCTGTCCCAGGAGCATGTGCAGGGTCAAGGACATCAATATCAATGGTGACATATACAGGACGACCTGCAAGCTTAGGTAAAATCTCTTTTAACGGTTCTAATACTTCAAATTTCGCAATGAACATTCCGTTGTCCTTCGCCCATTGGAATTCTTCCTTCATTCCGGAACGTATACCAAATGAAAACACATTCTTACCGCCCATTAATTCAGCGGCTTTGCGAATTGGTGTTGAATGAGATAGTGGTTCCCCTTCATATTCAGAGCGCAAGTCCGTATGAGCATCCATATGGATAACGGCTAAATCCGGATATTTTTTATACATTGCTTTAATGACTGGCCAAGAAACTAAATGCTCCCCCCCCATTCCGATTGGGAATTTATTATCTTTTAATAGAGAATCAATATAATCTTCTATCATATCAATACTTCTTTGCGGATTTCCGAATGGCAATGGAATATCTCCAGCATCAAAGTACTTAACTTCTTCTAATTCTCGGTCCAAATATGGACTATACTCTTCTAAACCAATGGAGACTTCACGAATACGAGCAGGACCAAAACGAGAGCCTGGTCGATAGCTTACTGTCCAATCCATTGGCATTCCATAGATTACTGCTTGGCTTTCCTCATAATTTTGATGACTGCGAATAAATACATTTCCTGAATAAGCTTCATCAAAGCGCATATAAAACTCCTCCTTAACGGGTTAAATCTTGAACAAACTTTGGCAGAACAAAAGCAGCTTTGTGAAGCTCTTTCGTATAATACTTGGTTTCAATTTCATGAAATCTTGAATCACTAACCTCTAATGGATCGTATTTTTTGGATCCTAAAGTAAATGTCCACATACCGCTTGGATAGGTTGGAACATTTGCAATATAAAGACGAGTAATCGGAAAGATTTCCTTCACATCTTTTTGAACCTCACGAATTAAATCTGCTTTAAACCATGGATTATCTGTTTGGGCTACAAAGATCCCATCATCTTTTAATGCCTTTGCAATTCCTGCATAGAAACCTTTCGTAAATAGATTAACAGCCGGACCAACTGGTTCTGTAGAATCTACCATGATGACATCATACTCATTCTCGCTTTTAGCAATATGCATGAATCCATCATCCACTCGAACATCCACACGAGGATTGTCCAATTCACCAGCAATACTTGGCAAAAACTTTTTAGAGTACTCAATCACTTTTCCGTCAATATCCACTAAGGTTGCTCTTTTCACACTTGGGTGTTTGAGGATTTCTCGAATAACCCCGCCGTCTCCACCGCCAACGACAAGCACAAACTCGGGATTCGGATGAGTAAATAAAGGTATATGGGCAACCATTTCGTGATATACAAACTCGTCTTTTACAGATGTCATTACCATTCCATCTAAAAGCAGCATGTTTCCCCACTCAGCTGTCTCCACCATATCTAATTTTTGAAATTCCGTTTGTTCTGTATGTAAAGTCTGGTTTATTTTCATTGTAATTCCAAAATTTTCTGTTTGATTCTCTGTGAACCAAAGTCCAGCCATTGTATTCTTCCTTTCTTTATTTGGGATTACAATAGTTTTCCCCTTTAACAATATAAATACAACTTGCAAAAAAGTATAGAGAATTCTTTTAAAAAAGCAAAAAATTTTTCTCCCTTTTTACATGTTTAAAACATGATACGTTTCTTCATACTGATTAATAGATTTTTACAAGTGAGGTGATGGTTGTGGAAACAATGACAAACCCTAGGATCCAAAAAGGCAAGAAATATCTTCGCTTTCTTTTCTTTGGTATCCTCTTTATTACAGCCGGTCTGGTATTATTTGCTCTAGCCGTTTACATCTATGCTAAAATTCTTGGACCTCCACCATTAGCTGTTCCACAGTCAACACTATACTATTCGAATGACGGATCCATTATTGGCGAAAGCAATAGTGGACAAAAACGCTACTGGGTCCCACTAAGAAGTGTTTCAAAAGAGATTGTAAATGCCACCATTTCCATTGAGGATAAAAATTTCTACCATCATCACGGTTTTGATATTAAGCGAATCGGAGGTGCTCTTTTAGCAGATGCAATTGCCATGCATAAGGTCCAAGGCGCCAGTACTATCACACAACAATATGCAAAAAATCTCTTTCTAACGATGGATAAAACATGGACTCGCAAAATTTCCGAAGCTTTATATACGATAAGATTAGAGATGAACTATAGCAAAGATAAAATTCTTGAAGGCTATTTAAATACAATAAACTACGGGCATGGTGCTTATGGAATTCAGGCGGCGAGCCAATATTACTTCGGCAAAGACGCAGATCAGTTAGACCTTGCCGAAGCGGCAATGCTAGTCGGCATACCAAAAGGCCCCAGCATCTATTCACCTATTAATTCATTGGAAAAAGCAAAAAACAGGCAGCTACTTGTTTTAAACTCCATGAAGGAAAACGGATATATTACGGAAAAGGATGTAAAATCAGCTGCACAGGAGAAAATAACGATTGTCGGAAAGCATGCTTACCATCGCTCTGAATTAGCACCATACTTTCAGGATATTGTGCGGCATCAACTCAAAACAGCATTAGGTTTAAGTGACAGGACTATCCAATTAGGGGGTCTTCGTGTATATACAACATTAGACACGAAGCAACAACAAATTGCAGATGATGTTATTAAGGAAAGTATTGCCGAAGATTCCGATATACAAGTGGGCTTTACTGCCATGGACCCAAAAACAGGATTTGTGACCGCTCTAGTTGGAGGGAGAAATTATGACGAGAGCCCTTATGATCGAGCGGTGCAGGCAAGCAGGCAACCTGGTTCCACTATCAAACCGCTATTATATTATGCGGCTTTGGAAAAAGGCTTTACGCCAACAACCATGATGCGCAGTGAACCAACCACCTTTCAGTTTGATAATGGAAATGCTAAATACACACCCCATAATTTTAATGACCAGTATGCAGATGGGGAAATCACAATGGCACAGGCGTTAGCCCTATCTGATAATGTGTATGCGGTCAAAACACATTTATTTTTAGGGGAAAATACATTAGTCAGAACGGCAAAGGATTTTGGTATTACCACGAAAATGGCGAAGGTTCCCTCCCTTGCTCTCGGAACCTCCGGTGTTCATGTGATTGATATGGTTGGAGCTTATAGCATGTTAGCAAATGGCGGGAAAAAGGCAGATCCAGTCTTTATTACAAGAGTGGAAGATTATCAAGGCAATGTATTATATGAATACAAGCCTCAAAATGAACAAGTTTTACGGCCAGATCTTGCGTACGTCATGACACAAATGATGACAGGCATGTTTGATAAAAAACTGAATGGTTATGCCTCTGTTACCGGATCTACCATCATTAATCAATTAACTCGTCAATATGCTGGAAAGTCAGGGTCAACCAACACAGATAGCTGGATGATTGGATTCACACCGCAGCTTACTGCTGGTGTCTGGACCGGTTATGACAAAGGAAATGAAATTACCTTGGCTGCTGATAAACGGTACGCAAAAACTATTTGGGCACGTTTTATGGAAAAATCGTTAAAAGGTGAACCTATTAAAACTTTCAAAGCGCCAAAGGGAGTTGTTTCTCTGCCAATCGACCCGAAAAGCGGGAAAGTTGCAACAAAGGATTGTCCGATTTCTCGTGAAATGTATTTTGTGAAAGGTACGGAGCCAAATGAATATTGCGACTTACATCCTGGTAAGGGTGAAAAACGGCTTCCAAAACAAAAAGAAAAGCCAAAACAAGATGGATGGCTTCATAAACTGTTTAACTGGTTATAAAATTAGTACCTCTGTCTTTTTAACTTAGGCTATTCTCGCGAATCAGGATTATTTCCTATACAAATCAATAAGACATAAAAAAACTCGGGTGTGCGGCCCGAGCTTTTTTATGTCCTAGATTGGTCAGTGCAATCATAGTTTTAAGTTTACTGATATTTTTTTAAATCAGCAAGTCGACTTTTTACGTTTATTTAACTGTCACATTTCAGACACATATTAGTAAATTATTGTAAAATATAATTTATTCCGTTTCTAAATCCTTTTTTAATTTCTCACTTGAGCGATTCCACATGTCCTCATCATTGTTTTTGAGAAAATCAGCTAATATCTTTTTTGATTTTGTATCCATATGATCCACAATAATTTGGCGCTTTAAGGATTTATCTAAACGATTTACATGTTCAGGTAATGATTTGTATCCTCTTCTTGCTTCTTTATTAACGGTCATTTCACATGCGGTTACACCAGCGTAATACAAACCATCCTCGTTACGTTCCATCGTTACCCAAACTAACCAGTATGGTTTTGCTCCTTCAGGAACTTCCTCTTTATTAGGCAGGAATTTGACTCTTTTCTCTACCGCACTTTTTCCGTGCATTGCACCAATATCTACTACCGCGCTCCCTTCTTCAATGTCGATAATAACGGGAGAAACATTGTCTAAGCTGAGAGATCCCATCCCGAATCCTTTATGATCATCCCTTGGATCTTTTTTAACGATATTAAATTCAAGTTTCTTTTTTCCCGGTTCCATTGTAAAAAAGCCTCCTTCGATTGATCTCTATTTAAATACTGCGACACTAAATCCTTTTATTGTGACTAAACAGGCTAATTTCACAGGTTCACGGACTCAGGTTTCCGTTATTTGAAAAAGGCCTGTACTTTTCTTGTATTTTTTATAAATAAAGAATCTGTGTCCACTATCACTGTTTGCCTTTACAAAAACACTGAAAAAATTGCAGCAAAACGTTCTATAAAATAATGCGATACATTTTGGATAAGCGGTGTAATGGTATAACGATCCAATGGCGTAACCAAAATGACAAGAAAAACAATAATACTATATTGTTCATACTGTGTTAATTTTGCTCTTATCGATGGGCTAACAAGGTCTTCAATAATCCGATAGCCATCAAGCGGCGGCAAAGGGATTAGATTAAATACCATTAATACTAAATTGATAGTAGTGAAATAGTTTAAAAAATCCATGATAAATGTAGGAACACCTACTCCGCCATTTTTAGAGATAAGTAAATACCATACGCCATATCCAATAAATGCCATAATTAGATTACTTAACGGTCCCATAATGGAAACTAAAACACCAGCTGCCCTCGGATTTTTAAAATAATTCCGATTCACCGGAACGGGTCGTGCCCATCCAAAACCCGCAATAAGAATAAGGATAGTACCCAACGGATCTAGATGATGAATGGGATTTAATGATAATCGTCCTTGCTTTTGTGCAGTCGGGTCGCCAAACTTATATGCTGTATAGGCATGTGCAAATTCATGCACTGTAAATGCAATAAGTAGAGTAATGACAACAAACGGAATCTCTTGAATAGGATATACTAGAATATTATTTAAAAAGTCCACGCTCAATCCCCTTTAGTTTTTAATCATTCTATTCCTTCTTATACATAGTATACAATGCATCGTACAGAAATACCTTTATATAACTATAATTCCCTTGCTTTCATATTGCAAAAAACATACACTTTTATATAAAAGAAAGGAGCTGTCCATTATGCCATATGTAACCGTAAAAATGTTAGAAGGACGCACAGAGGAGCAAAAAAAAGCATTAGTTGAAAAAGTAACTCAGGCTGTTTGCGAAACAGCCAATGCTCCAAAGGAAAACGTTGTTGTATTTATTGAAGAAATGTCTAAAAATCATTATGCTGTAGGCGGAAAACGTTTAAGCGACCAATAATATTTACAAATCAAAGATAAGGCCGCAAAACTCACTTTCTATAAAAATAGCCAAGTCTCCTTTAATTAGGCTTGGCTATTTTTTTCAGTTCTTCAATATATTCATATGCTTGATTTATTTCCTCTTCTGTATAACGCTGCTTTGCTTTTACTTTATTAATTTTCTCAATTACCTCAGCTTTTGGCAAATTATCAAAGTACAGAACAGTAGAAACAAGCTCCAAATAACGGGCATTTTGTTCATTCATGCTAGTTAAACATTCTTTTAGGAAAGGCATTTCTGTTTCATATAAATGAAGAAATTCTTCCCCATTTTCCGTAATTTTATAGCGATATTGATAATATCCGCCCTTTTTTTCCTTTACTTCTTCAATAAAGCCTAAATTAAAAAGTTCTTCCACCCTTAAGGTTAATTCCTCTGAGTATGGTCCGTAGAAATGAAACTGGAATTTCTCCTGAAATGGAAAGGATAATTTTTTTGCAATATATATCATTTTTTGCAGCTTTTTACGGCCAACAATCTCGCCAGAAGCTGAAAGTGCACTCATTATTCTTACATGATCCTTTAACAACGAACTTCATCTCCTGCTTCCAATAACTATTTCAATCCCTCAAGAATAGAACGAATTTGCTGTATAACTTCACTTTGGTTCGAATCATCATATATAAAATCTTTTGGATAATACAATTTATGGTCCGTACGACGTTTCCCTGAGATTGCATCCACAATATCGGATTCCCTCGATAACTCACGTAGTTCCCCATTTGCCATTAATAAATAAATTGGTAAGCGTTCTTCTTCCTCTCCCGGTCGGTAGAAATCATAGGGGAGATCAGAAGATGAATCCACCACTAAATAATAGTTAGGGTCGATACCGGCACGGGTAAATAATTTTTCTAATTGACTATGTACCTTAAACTGCTTTGCTGGATCAAATTCAACATATTTAAATAAATTCCGGTTCATAAACCTTGTACATAAATCTTTTAAAATCGGGTCATCTTCTTCCTGCCACATCTGAAAATAATATAATATGACAGATTCATCTAACTTTAAATAGTCTTCTAATGTCATTTCATCCTCAAAAAGGGAATAAAAATGAATAGGATGATGTTTAAATGAGTAATATTCTTCATGCAAAGATTTTGCTCGGTGTAAAATTTTCGTCAAGATAACCTCAGAGCTTCTTGTTACTGGATGGAAATACACTTGCCAGTACATTTGATAACGGCTCATAATATAATCCTCTACTGCATGCATCCCACTGTATTTAAACACTACTTGGTCCTCGCGTGGTCTCATAACGCGCAGAAGTCTTTCCATATCAAAATGACCGTAGCTTACACCAGTGAAATAAGCATCACGAAGTAAATAATCCATACGGTCGGCATCAAGCTGACTGGATATTAAGCTAATCACTAGTTTGTTTTCATATGTCTTTGCAATGACTTCTGCAACCTTTTTAGGAAAATCAGGTTCTACTTTGCGTAAAATAGCATTAACCTCTGTGTTCCCAACTATGATTTGCTGAGTAAATTCCTCATGGTCCAATGTAAATACCTTTTCAAATGAATGGGAAAAGGGTCCATGTCCCAAGTCATGTAATAGTGCAGCACACAAAGAAAGTAAACGTTCATCGTCATTCCACTCAGAGCGTCCGTCAAATACATCATCAATAATTCTCCGTACAATTTCATACACACCTAGGGAATGATTAAAACGGCTATGTTCTGCACCGTGAAACGTAAAATAAGTGGTACCTAATTGGCGAATTCTCCTCAAACGCTGGAATTCCTTCGTTCCAATTAAATCCCAAATGACTTGATCACTGACATGAACATATCGATGAACAGGGTCTTTAAATACTTTTTCCTCGCTTAGTTTTTGTTTGGAATATTCCACCTAATTACCCTCCATGTCTATCATAATTTTATTATAACGACTTTCCTTTCATATTGAAAGATTTCATAAAGACCGTTAAAAAGTTGTGAAACTATCATCTTTTTTACAATATTGGTATAAAAGTTTCTGAATTTGTCCATGCTTTGATTAACAAGGAATGTAAAATTTATTCGAATTGGGAGTTGAGAATAATGAAATCACGTCAAGATGCTTGGACAGAAGAAAATGATTTAATTTTAGCAGAAACAGTATTACGTCACGTTCGGGAAGGTAGTACGCAATTAAATGCCTTTGAAGAAGTTGGAGATAGGTTAAATAGAACATCAGCAGCCTGTGGCTTTCGATGGAATGCGGTCGTTCGCCATAATTATGAACAAGCTCTTCAACTAGCAAAAAAACAAAGAAAACAGAGACAACGACTATTAGGGAAAGATCAAGGAGGCAAGAAAAAACTACTCTATCAACCACCTACGCCTACCATAGAAGATGTAGAGGATTTAGAAATGCCATTACAATCAGTTGTGTTGGAGCAGGAGGAAATTGCAGAGGAGTTGACTCCGGTAACAGCAAATACTTCTTCCTTACCAGTAACGGTCATCAATAAAGGCAATGAGGAAATGAGCTTATCAAAAGTCATTGGGTATTTACAATACTTGAATAATACGCAATTTCAATCCACTATTTTAAAAAGTGAGAATGCAAGATTAAAGCACGAACTATCCGATATGAGACGAAAAAATGAAGAACTGCAAAAGCGAATTAATGAGCTGGAGAAGAATTCAGTTACGATGCAGGAAGATTATGAAACACTGATGAAAATCATGAATCGGGCAAGGAAACTTGTATTGTTTGATGAAGATGAGCCATCTGCCTCCACTTTTAAGATGGATCGAAATGGTAATTTAGAGAAGTTGGCAGAGTAGGAAGAACCCTGTTCCATCATTGGAGCAGGGTCTTTTACATTTTGGTTGGCCTATTATTAAAACTCACGCCGTTCAAGAAAACTTCGGTTATCCAAATATTTTCCGTTCTTTCACACTGCCCACGTTTACCCGGCACTCTTTATTTGCTGTAATTGATACATTTGATAATACTTGCCCCCAAGGGCCAGCAGTTCTTCATGATTTCCTTTTTCAACGATTCTACCCTTATCTAAAACCAAGATTTGATCAGCATTACGGATAGTAGACAGTCGATGAGCAATGATAAAAGTAGTTCTACCTTTTTTCAACACTTCCATTGCATTTTGAATAATAGATTCTGTTTCCGTATCGATATTGGAAGTCGCCTCATCCAATATTAAGATAGCCGGGTTGAAAGCTAGTGCTCTAGCAAAAGAAATGAGTTGCCGTTGGCCGGAAGAAAGGGTACTACCCTTTTCAATCACTGGCTCATCTATTCCTTTTTCCAGGTTTTTCAGCACTTTATCTGCCCCAACATCTCTCAATGCCTTTTCTACCATTTCTCGGGTAATTCTCGGATCATTTAAACTGACATTCGATGCGATAGTACCTGTAAATAAATATGGATCCTGTAGAACAATTGCCATATGCTCACGCAATGCCTGCACGGGAATCTCGTTAATATTTTTTCCATCTATTTTAATGACCCCGTTCACACAATCATAGAAATGGAATAAAAGATTCATAATTGAACTTTTTCCAGAGCCGGTATGACCGACTAATGCGATAGTTTCACCCATCTTTGCATCAAAGGAAATATCTTTGAGTACGTCATGATTTTCCTTATAGGCAAATGTAACATGATCAAATGTAACATTTCCTTGATAACGTTCCATTTTGTTATCATTAACCGGGGTGCCTGTTTCGGCTAATAATTCAAACACTCTTTCCCCCGCTACACGTGCTTGTTCCAGATTTGCAAACTGATTCACAATTCCTGTTACTGGTTGGAAAAGCCGGTTAATATAATCAACAAATGCATATAATACACCTAAAGAAACGAAGGAGCCAACCCCAACAGATCCGCCTCCAAAGTACCAAATAAAAGCGACGAAAGTGATCGTTCTTAAAATTCCCACCAAATTATGCGAAGTTAGGGCATTTAAGTTATTCTGTTTATTTTGATATTGAAAATGGGTATCATTCAATTGCTCAAACTCTTTTTTCATTTGATCCTCACGCCGAAATGCTTGAATAATATTCATTCCTTGTATCGATTCATTGATAGAAGCATTGATTTCGCTAATTTTTGTGCGAATAACTTGATTATATTTCGAAGCGTATTTCCGGTAAATAATCATCCAAGCATAAAGAATCGGTATTAGCAGTAAACAAATAGCCGCCAGCTTTGCATTTAAAATAAACAAGGAAATAAAAATACCTGTAATATAAATCGTACTCGTAAAAAAGTTTGCTAATACGGCCACATATAAATCCCGGATGGCCTCTGTATCGTTCGTAATACGTGAAACCACCTTACCTGCAGGTAAATTATCAAAATAGCGAATCGGCAATCTTTGAATATGTTGAAATATATCATTACGCATTTTTTGAATAATCCGGTTGGATGCCTTTTGCAGATAATAGTGCTGTCCATATTGAAATGCGGAAGCTCCTAGCAATAAGCTAAAATAAAAGAGTATAAGCTTGATTATTCTAGGAATCTCCGGCTGATAAAATTGGAGAAGCTGATTGGCTTTTATTTTTTTCGCTTGAAAGGTTTTTGACTGATCCCCCTTTTTAATCGTTACTTGCCCATCATGATAACTTCTTTTTCCATCAAAGGGTATGGCATCAGGTATGAAGTAAAAATCTTTGCCGATTTGGATAACTCTTACTTCTTTTCCTTTTGTTTCGCCGTTTCCGAAGTAAGCGCCGCGCTTATAGTAATGACCATCAAATGAAACAGCATCCTTCCCTTTTGTTGCTTCATACCAAGCAGATTCTATCCCGAGAATATGAGAATCAATCATCTTTTTAGCGATGAAAGGTCCCGTTAATTCTGCTGCGACAGATAGTCCAAGCATTACTAATGCAATAATAATGATTTTCTTAAAATGCAGTGCATATTGAAATAGTTGCTTTCCCGCCTTCATGAAACCACCTCCTCTTCTTTGGTCTCTTCCATCTGCTGTCTTAAAAATTGTTCATGGTACCAGCCATCTTGCCTGATTAACTGTTCATGAGTTCCCTCTTCCACAATGGCACCGTCGTCTAAAACAATAATCCAATCTGCATGCTCAACTGCCGATAATCGATGAGTTGTAATAATCGTTGTTTTACCGCTTCTTTCTCTTTGGATGTTTTCAATAATTCTCGTTTCCGTTTTTGCATCGACAGCTGATAAGGAGTCATCTAAGATAAGTATCTCTGGATTTTTGATTAATGCCCGAGCAATGGATATTCGCTGTTTTTGACCGCCGGACAATGACACACCTTTTTCCCCTACAAGGGTTTGCAATCCCTCTGGCAGCAACTCCAAATCTTTACGGAAGGAGGCTAAATCAATAGCTTTCTCCATATCATCTTCCGTTGCATCTGGATGCCCGAATAAAATGTTTTCCTTTATCGTTCTGGAAAAAAGGACATGATCTTGTGGAACATAGCCAATCCAATTACGTACCTGTTCCTTCGTTTGCTTAGCGATTTCCACATCCGAAATGGAAAATCCCCCAGTACCTTCTTTATACTCACGCAATAGCTGTTTTACAAAAGTAGTTTTTCCACTCCCTGTTTTTCCAACTATCCCTAATGTCTGCCCTCTCTTAAAGGACAATCGCAAATTGCTTAAGTTTGGAGTATTAGAAGATGGGTATTGAAATGTATATTGCTCAAATTGAATGCTTTCCGGTATATCCACTAATGAAGGCACTTCGGGATTTAAGACATCTTCCTTCTGGTTTAATGTTTCTTCTACCCGGTCAAGAGAGGCACTTCCTCGTTTCATTAAGTTCATTAACTCCCCGATAGCAAACATTGGCCAAATCATCATTCCAAGGTATACATTAAAGGACACTAAATCTCCTAAAGTAATTTGTTGATGAAAAACAAGGTATGCACCGTACCCCAATCCAATTAAGTAACTAACCCCTGTTAATATTTTGATTGTCGGATCAAACAATGAATCAATTTTGACAACATCCATATTCTTTTTAAATACATCTTCTGTCATATCACTAAAAAGCTTTTCATCTGCTCTTTCTTGCACATAGGCACGAATCACACGAACACCTGCTACAGACTCCAATACTCGATCATTTAAATTTCCAAAGGAATCCTGTGCCTTAATAAAGCGTTCATGAATTTTCTTTCCATAGATTGTAATCAATACAGCCATAATTGGAAATGGCAAAATAGCAGCGATTGTTAGTTTCCAACTGATAAGAAATCCCATCGTTAACAGAATAGTAGACATAAAAATAGTAGAATCTGTCAGCGTTAAAATACCAAATCCAGCTGTTACTGATATGGCTTTCAGGTCATTCGTTGCCCTCGCCATAAGGTCACCAGTACGATTTCGTTCATAAAAGGCTGGCGTCATTTTGAAAAAATGCCCCATTAACCTTGATCGAAGCTTTCTTTCAAGAACAAATGCCCCTCCAAATAATTGATACATCCAAACATACGTAATACCATAGGAGATTACTCCAATTCCGATTAAGTATAAAAGGTATCGATAAACATCCGACCATGTTAAACTGCCGAGCTGTATATCATCAATCGCCATCCCCACTAATCTGGGAGGCATTACATCTAAAATTCCTACAATAATTAAAAATAAAACCGCAACAACATACCGTTTCCAATTTTCTTTAAAGAACCACCTTAATTTCCAAAGCATAGGTGATCCCACCCCCTTATTTGAAATGCATAAATGCCTTGCCCATCGACGTACGGATTTCGTAGTCTTCGATTGAGATAAAGGATACCGTACTGAGGTAGTTCACGAGCTATTGAAAATTGAACTACCATTTTCACTGAGTAAAATTTATAGTGGAATTTTACTTGTATTGACTTATCGTAGGGAGGAGACGAAGAAATCCGCTAGCCGGAAAGGCTCTGAAGCAAGACTGCTAAATAAATCTAGGCACAAAAAAGGGCAGACTGCGCTAGTGGCAGCTGCCCACAAAAAAAGCACAGGAACGAGTGAATTTAGTAATTTAAATTTCACCGAAACGTATCCTGTGCTTGATTCGTATTTTTACATACTTTTACGCTATCAATGATGCATAAGGACAGGTTACGTGATATATGAAATTATCCATGTTTATTTTTGTGTTCTTGTTTAAGAGTACAGTTAATTCCATCACGATAACCTCCTTTGCTTTTTTTGGTAATTTTAGAGTCTTAGTTAGAATATCACCCTCTGAATTATATGTCAATTCCCAATTTAACAAATTTATATAATGATTGAATGATTTGCTCATACATCGAATTTTTTCTAAAGAAAAAACCAAGGCATATCACCTTGATTTTAAATATCTACTATTATCTTTTCATTACGATCTACTATCCTTTGATAGTTCACTGCATACCAATCTAATTCTTTGCCGGATAACGGTTCACCATATATTCTTCCACTCATTTGTTTCAATACATTCAAAAATCGTAGCATTACATCTTGTACCGTTAATTCTGTATTCAGTAATTCAGTCAAGGATGCCATTACTTCCGGCCGAATAGTCGGATAGAAAAATTTTGTTTCTTGGTTCTTTTTAGCCAATTTATAAAATTGCTGAATTAGCCTTGCTCTGTCTTGTCCACTTCCAGATACACATAAATAAATCTGGACAGCGACACCTTTACGAATTCTCCTCTGAGAAATCCCTGCAAACTTCTTCCCGTTAATACTTAAATCGTAGCTGCCAGGACAATAGGAACCCTCGATTTCCCTTGCTTCTATATCAACATGAAAATCTGAGAACATTTCCTTAATCAATGCCCACATTGCATCATATCCACGATTAATATCAATCCCCTTTTCCGTATCAGGGAAAATAAGGGATAAATTTAATACCCCGCTATCTAGTACAACGGCTAAACCGCCGGAATTTCGGACAATAAATCGATATCCTTGTTCTTTTAAATAAGCCAAACCATCTTGTAAAAAGGGGAGTTTCGTGTCTTGAATCCCTAATACAATGGTTTGATGATGTACCCATGACCTTGCCACAGCAGAGGACACACCTGCTCCCACCGAGGTACATAATGTGTCGTCCATCGCAAACGATTGCAATGCATCAAACATAGGTCCTAGACTCGATTGATCAATAATTCGCCATTTCTCTTGCTGTAATAATGATAGATTTGTTTCCACCATTTCTCATCTCACTTTTCTATGACTCTTTTCTTAGATTTCTTTGCTTTTGAAAGGAAAATCAGCTAAACTTCTTCATTCACCTAAAAATAGGTTTCTAACCAAGAAAAGATTCTCCAAAGCTAAGTCTATATTAGGATCTAAAATAAATTACAAACAGCAACAATTACCAAAAAACAGCCTTTCTAATTAACTATTTCTTCATTACAAGGCTTGAGCAGCTGTGATAAGAGCTAATTTATACACATCTTCCTCATTACAACCACGGGACAAGTCATTTACCGGTGCGTTCAACCCTTGTAAAATAGGACCAACTGCCTCAAAGTTTCCCAGTCTCTGGGCAATTTTATATCCGATATTTCCAGCTTCGAGGCTTGGGAAAATAAATACATTTGCATCGCCCCTCAATACAGAATCGGGAGCCTTTTTCTGTGCAACCGAAGGAACAAAGGCAGCATCAAATTGAAATTCTCCGTCTAACACAAGCTCTGGATTACGTTCCTTCGCAATCCGAACTGCTTCCGTGACCTTTTCTGTTTCCGGTGACACGGCAGAACCCTTTGTTGAAAAACTTAACATTGCTACTCTCGGCTCGAGGTCAAACATTTCTGCCGTTTTTGCACTTTCAATCGCAATCTCCGCTAAATCCTGACTATCTGGTGCAATATTAATAGCACAGTCTGCAAACACGTATTTTTCTTCTTCCCGTACCATAATAAATACTCCGGATGTTTTTTTAACACCCTTTTTTGTCTTAATAATCTGCAAAGCAGGTCGAACAGTATCCGCCGTTGAATGAGCCGCTCCACTCACTAATCCATTGGCATGATTCATATAAACAAGCATTGTTCCGAAGTAATTTTCATCTAATAGAATTTTTTCTGCCTCTTCTTTTGTCACTTTGCCGTTTCTTCTTTCTACAAAAGAGGCTACCATTTCAGAAAATCCTTCATACAAAGTTGGATTAAAGATGTCTGCCCCTCCTATCTCTATGCGAAGCTCTTTCGCCTTTGCTTCAATTTCTTCTCTATTACCTATTAAGATCGGGGTTAAGATATTCTCTGACGCAAGACGGCTTGCAGCAGATAAAATTCGCTCATCTAATCCTTCAGGAAACACAATTTTCAAATTGTTATTGGATACCTTATCTTTAATCACCGAGAATAAATCGGTCATGTATACTCCTCCTTCAATTCATTTCCTATCCAAACTATAACAAACTTTTTTAAAGAGTATAAATGGTTTTACCCTCAAAGAAAATGTTTATATTTTGTGAATATAGTGTTTCCCTTTCTTGACTGATTTTCAACATTTGTGTGTTGGATTCTTTATGAATGGAAAAACTATGCTATAGTATGGATAGATAAGGCTTTTTTCGCTAAAATTCTTGTTTTTCGTCTTTTGTTATAAATCCAAGATCGGCTTTGTTTCGGAGCACTTTTCCCCAAAAAAGATTGATGCCGTGGATTTAGAATGCAAAAGCTACAAGGTTTAAGAAAGGAGCCCTAGATGAAAACAAACTCGAGGTGATAAATATGAGTGAGGCAGCTCAAACATTAGATGGTTGGTATTCCTTGCATGATTTAAGAGCAATGAATTGGTCAGCGTGGAAGGCTCTTTCAAGTGATGAACGCCAAACGGCTATTTATGAATTTCAACAATTTATCAATAAATTAAATCAAACTCAAAATGAAAAACAAGGCAGCCACGCTTTATACACAATCGTTGGACAAAAGGCTGACTTTATTCTTTGGTTGCTTCGTCCTACGATGGAGGAACTCAATGAGCTAGAGAATGAATTTAATAAACTTACAATAGCTGAATATACGATTCCAACCTATTCTTATGTATCTGTTGTAGAATTAAGCAATTATGTCGGGGCAGGTAAATCTGCTGAAGATCCATACGAAAATCCGTATGTGAAATCACGTCTCTACCCTGAACTACCAAAATCTAAATATATTTGCTTTTATCCAATGGACAAGCGTCGTCAAGGAAATGACAATTGGTACATGCTTTCCATGGAAGAACGTCGTGAGCTAATGAAAAGCCATGGAATGATTGGCCGTAAATATGCTGGAAAAGTAAAACAAATCATTACGGGTTCTGTTGGTTTCGATGATTACGAATGGGGGGTAACCCTTTTTGCTGATGATGTTTTACAATTTAAAAAGCTTGTATATGAAATGCGCTTCGATGAAGTAAGTGCACGATACGGAGAATTTGGTTCCTTCTTTGTTGGGAATCTATTAGAAGAAGATAAAATTGCACAGTTTTTACATGTAAACTAACAAGCAAAAGCCTTTTCTGAATATAGTTTATCTAGCCGGAATACCCTTAAGTAATGTTTAAGGGTATTTTTTCCCCCCATAATCCTCATAAAAATTCCTTGCATAACTCCATCACCACCAACATACATATGAAATAGTGAAAAATAACAAATAAATCCTTTCACCATCCGTACAAGTCTAGCTCCTTGAAAAGAGGTGTAAAGCTAACAGAAAAGAATAATCGACATTCTAAATGATGATGACTTGATGTCTCTGATTATTATTTTCGCTTTGCGGATTAACATCCTTTATGTAATGACATATTGGTTTACCAATTAGGAGAATCAAGGAGGGAGAATAGTGTCAAATTCCTATGTCAATCCAAATGCATACTATCCTTATCGACAAGCAACTCAACAACCATATTACGGAGGAAACGCACCTCAATTTGGAACACCGCCTTTGACTGCTGGCGGCCCTACCCCACAAGGACCTAATGTACCAGGAATGTTGCCAGCAGAACAGTCCTACATTGAGAATATTTTAAGGTTAAACAAAGGAAAATTAATTCATCTTTATGCCACATTCGAAAATAAAAAGGAACGGGAATTTGTAGGAATTATCGAAGCTGCCGGTCGTGATCATGTCATACTCAGTGATCCACAAACAGGTGAGCGCCATCTAATTCCAATGGTTTATGTAGACTACATTACGTTTACGGAAGAAGTGGAGTATGAATATCCTTTTGGAGCAACTCCACAAATGGCTACCTATCCTGCTAGATAGGATCAAGTTAGCTAATGGTCGCTGGAGACTGCACAAAGATTACAGTTATAAATTTCTTTTCACTAAAAACAGCCCTTTCAAACGAAAGAGCTGTTTTTTCATTAGGCTGTTGCTTATAAATTGTGGTTTTTCGTAATTTGTTATAATCCTATTTCGGAGCATCTTGTCTTAAAAGTGAAACTTCATTTAAGACAAGTGAATAAAAATCGGCAGTAGGATTTTTACGGTAATTTTCTACAACCAAATGAAAAACGAAATGTAGAAAAGAGCGCGAATCCTATCCAACCAAGGATTATATGCGTATACGAAAAGCAATAATCTTGGCGAAAATAGCCTTTACAAAAGAATAACCTTTAAGAAAAGAATTTCTTAATAGTATTTTGCTGCAGCAATAATTAACAATACCCATGAAACAAGAAATGCTACACCGCCAAAAGGAGTAATAACGCCTAAAACACTTATTCTTGTTACACTTAGTATGTAAAGACTTCCTGAAAATAAAATAATTCCGAGAAACATTAACCAGCCAGACCATGACATAAGAGAGGACGTTGGAATATGTTTGGCAATCAGACCAATTGCAATTATTCCAAGGGCATGGAACATTTGGTAAGTCACACCAGTCTTCCAAACTTCTAAATATTTCTCTGAGATTTTCCCCTCTAATCCATGGGCTCCGAAAGCGCCTAATGCGACCGCTAAAAAGGCATTAATTGCACCAATTATTATAAAGGCTTTCATGCAAACACTCCTTATTTCTCTAATTCTTCTTCATTCATTGTAAGAGATGCTTCATTAAAAATCAAAAAGGGAATCCCCGTTTGCGCCATCATCTGTCTTTAAAGGTTGTGACTTTTCATGAATTAAGGTGCTTACAGGCGCAGGATTTACAATGCGAGGGGCTTCTACTGCTGATTCCGTCTCCTGTTCTAAGATTAAATCACACAACGTTTTAATAGTATACACATGCTGTTTTTGTTGGCTAGAATCCTGAGCTTGTTTTGCTTTCAGGACCTCTTCTTCTATCTTTTTCAAAAGAGAATGATTTGAGATGGTCACTTTGATTTCTCCTTATCTTTATATTACCTCCATCTTACCATATTTCATTGTATCACTCTAAATTCGACATGTTTCACGTGAAACATGTAAATTTCTGTCGATTTAAAAATAGATGTTTAACTCGATGAGAAACAGGCTATATACATAATAATTCGAGGTGGTAAGCACACCTCACCAAGGAGGAGATTTTATGTATACAGTAAAAGTTGCAGAAAATGGACTTGCCGCATCCAACCTAGTGAGTGAGTTGCAAAACCAAGGATATCGAAAAGAGGATATTTATATCTTTGCTCATGAAAAGGGCCGCTCGAAAGATTTAACAGACGCTACCGAAACAGGAAGTGTTGGAATAGAGGAACAAGGCTTCCTAGATTCTGTAGGGAATGTATTTAAGAAACGTGGAGATGAGTTACGTTCAAAAATGAGCTCTCTAGGTTTGAGCAAAATGGAAGCAGAAAAATATGAGGAAGTATTGGACGAAGGCAAATTAATTGTCATTGCTTCTGATATGAAAGATGATGAACCTCCGTATACTTATCTTTAATTAGAAATGCGGAAGGAATCTTGCCCATCCCCATACAAGTAACTTTCTGATAATTTATATAAGCGGTCCTACAAGCGGACCGCTTTTCTCCTATCCTATTAATGAGTGATATACCCTTTTTGCTATCGTGATATCATTGGTGCCGTGTATCAATGCCCTGCCATCCTTAAACAAAACCATCCGATGCTCATCCTTCAATACGGATACAAGAAAGGGATTTGCACTGACCTTATATCCAGCTTTTTTCCATTGATCTGCAAGAACTGCAATAGAACAATTAGTGGAGGTAGCTGGCCGAATCTGCACTGTATTTCTTCCACATAAAACCGCCGTCTTTGTAGTGGCTTCATATTGAAGATACGGATAGGTTGGGTAATGTCCACATGTATAACAATCAGCGTTTTTTATTGAATCAGCTTTAATAGATAAAGTCTGGTTTTGCCACAAATCAAAAGTCACATAAGTATTTCTTAATGCCCATTGATTTTCTGATAAGATTTTTAATGCCTCAGCCGTTTGGTATGCTGTAACCATTTGCACCGCGGGGGCAATAATGCCAACTGTATCACAAGTTTGCCCTCTCATTGGAAGCTTTTTCAATAAGCATTGTAAGCAAGGTGTTTTTCCTGGAATAATGGTAAAAGTGGAGCCAAAACTTCCGACACATGAACCAAAAATCCAAGGGATGTGAAACTTATGAGAGATGTCATTCATCATAAAACGGGTATCAAAGTTATCCGTTCCATCCATGATTAAATCAATATTTGGTGCTAGCCTTTCTAGCAGAGGTACGTCTGCATCTCCTACGATAGAATGGATTTCAACATCTTGATTAACCTCATTCAATCTTCTTTTTGCTGCTTCTGCCTTTGGCATTCGTTCCATTGCATCGTTTTCCGAATATAAGAGCTGGCGTTGTAAATTACTTTCTTCTACATAATCCCGATCGATGATGGTTAGTTTTCCGACACCTGCCCTAGTTAATGTTTCAGCTATTGATGATCCTAATGCTCCAAGACCCACGATTAATACGTGCTTTCTGCGTAGCCTTTCCTGTCCATCTACTCCAATAGGAGAAAACAATGTTTGTCGTGAATATCTTTTCATATAGGTACTTCCTTTCAAACCGCTCATCCCCCGCTGACGGGCGGAATCAATGCAATAATATCTCCTTCACGGATTATTTCTTGGTCGGTTACAAATTCTTCATTAATGGCAACCATTACACTGTCTAATTCATCAAAAGAATAGGATTCCTTTAAAATTTCCTTTAACTCTTTAACTGTTTTACCTTCTATAGGAAACTGCATCTCTTGTTTTCCTATCTGATCACGAAATTGTGCGAATAGTAATAGTTTAATCATGGAGATCCTCCTCCCCAGGTTTTCCGTCCGTATATTCCCTCGTTCCTAGCTGATTACCTACCCACTCTTCTCCGTCTTCCCAATGTTCTTTTTTCCAGATAGGGACTATTTCCTTTATTCTCTCAATGGCGTATCTATTTGCCTCATAGCTCTCTGCTCTATGAGGAGTGGAAACGGCTATGACAACAGCAATATCCGTGATTTCTAATCGGCCGATACGATGTGTGATTGCCGTCTTTGTATCTGGCCATTTTTCAGCTATTTCTTTTCCAATTTGCTCAAGTTTTTTGAGTGCCATAGATTCATATGCTTCATATTCAAGATACAAGGTACGCCTTCCGTGCGTGAGTTCCCGCACAGTCCCAATAAACGTAGTAATAGCCCCGGCCTCCCTTTGTACAACCTTTTGAACCACATTTTCTATCTTAATCGGATCCTTGGTAATTTGATAATTCATTGCATCATCTCCATAACTTGTTCCCATATTGATTAACGAGTAAAATGCCTTCTAAGAGCGATACTCATGAAAGTTTCTTATAAAGTTCTAACGCCTTCTGATAATCTTCCATTGTATTCATGTTCCAGAAGCTATATTCCCATTCTTTCTTTAATTCCTTAGGAGCATCTAGCTTTTCTATTATTTTAGCATTCACTCCATTTAACAGATGTAACATTTTCCTCTTACCATTTAAAAGATTTTCCTTTACAACCGGAAGAATTCTTTTATGGTAGGTACCAAATAAAGGATGTACTCTTCCTTCATGTAAAGGAATAACTGCATCTGCCCCGCTATTTTTTAATGTTTCCATCATAAATTTCCCGATTTTTTGAGAAGCGAAGGGCATATCGCAGGCTAGAAATAAGCAACAATCTTCATTAGCGGCATTCATACCTGTATAGATACCTGCCAAAGGGCCATCTCCCCTGAATTCTTTTACATCGGAGTAAATTGAGAAATCAAGACCATTATATTTTTCAGGTTCATTCGATATAATAATGATTTCGTCTGAAATAGGTTTAAAGGTTTCTGCTAATCTCTTAATGATGCTTTTGCCGCCAATAGGAAGTAACGCTTTATTCTGCCCCATTCTGCTGGATTTCCCACCAGCTAAAATAATAGTCTTCAAAATTATTCCTCCTTAGGCGCAACTAATTCCACTTTAATACGATCCGGATCTTCAAAATACAAAGCATAATGATTTTCTCCTCCGGCAAATGGATGCCGATCCGAATAGAGAATCTTTATCCCCTTCTTCTTTAATTCCATAGTTATATCATCGACTTGCTTTCTTGATTTCGCACAGAAGGCCAGATGATTTAATCCAACTCGACAACGATGATAAGGGATATCCAAATATTTCTCCTCGGCTTGTACAAACACAATATACGTAGACTTGTCCTTCCAACTAATCCCTTTATCCCATTTTTGATAGACCTGATAATCCAATCTCGTTAAAAACCAATTCCAAAATTCTGTTGTGCTCTCAAGGTTGGATACATATATTTCGATATGATGCAGCATATAAAGATCACCTCTATATTTTTACTATATTCATTACTTCTATAGTATAAGTGACTACACCTTCATTATTTGGAAAGAAAAAAGCTTAGTGCGAAACTAAGCCTCTTCCATTCATTCAATATTTTATTTTCTTCTGGTTATTAGAAACCTGCTTCCATTTTGCCTTTTCCGCTAATGCTGCCCGCTGATTCTCTTTTCTTTCTATATACGCAAGCTCTTTTTGCAGTTTTACATAGCTATTATAGCGATCCATATCTAGTGTTCCATCGGAGATTGCTTGCTGCACGGCACACCCTGGTTCTTTTTTATGCCTGCAATCTCTAAATTTACATTGTTCTGCCAAAGATTCAATATCAGAAAAGCTTTGGCTTAACCCCTCATCCGCTTCCCACAATTGCAATTCACGCATCCCAGGAGTATCGATTAATATCCCACCTTGATCAAGAACGATTAATTCCCTGTGAGTTGTTGTATGGCGCCCGCGATCATCCCCTTCTCGGATTTCTTTTACCTGTTGCTTTTGATGACCAATTAATGTATTGGTTAACGTTGATTTTCCAACTCCCGATGATCCAAGTAACGCAACGGTTTGCCCTTCATAAACGTATGGAGCAAGCTGATCTAATCCAATATTTTTTTCCGCACTGATAGGAAGAATCGGAATCCCGAATGCAACCGTTTCTACTTCTGCAATCTTTTCTTCTATATCTTCACATAAATCAGCCTTACTCAAAACAATAACTGGATTTGCACCACTTTCCCAGGCGGATAATATATATCGTTCAATACGTCGCACATTAAAATCTGCATTCAAAGCATTTACTAGAAAGATGGTATCGACATTAGATGCTACGATTTGTTCTTCTGTCGTTTGCCCAGCAACCTTTCGAGAAAATTTGCTTTTTCTAGGTAATACAGCATGAATGGTTGCTTTTTGTTCTTCCGGTCTGGCGGAAATTACTACCCAATCGCCTACAGCAGGATAATCCCCGCGTTCTGCTGCCTGAAAACGAAATTTTCCAGATACTTCACCTAAAAGTTCCCCATACTCCGTTAAAATCCTATACATTTTTTTATGTTCTAACGCGATTCTTCCAACTTTATATCCCTGCCCTTTATACTGTATAAATCCTTCTTCAAAAAATTCATTCCAACCAAATTTTTTTAAATTCAAATGTGATTCCTCCGTTTTTTAAGCTAAAAAAATAACCGTGTGAACACGGTTTTCTGAAAAAAGGGTAAAATCCCCCCCAAAAAAATATAAAAACCATGAGCTTCTAAATAGCAGCCCATGGTTAAATATACATAGATAATGATTGCTCAGCACTCAATTCAAAAACATTACACTTTCCATAGACTGCATTATGAAATTAAGTTGATTTGTCATATCTACATTAGTGTTCATAATACATACCTCCCTTTGGAAAATGTTTGATTACAGAATAATTGTAAACGTTTCACTTTGTAAAGTAAAGTCATTTTCAAAAAAATTAAAATATTTTTTGCTAGATGTATAGTTTGCTAAATCATTGTCCATAATAATAGTAGACGATGAAACCCCCTCTTGCGGAGAGTGGCCTTTGACAAAAGGACACCCTCTATTTTTTTGCTTTTTTTAAATTAAAATAGCCCAATTTTTTTACATAAATTGGTCCAGATGTATAGACTCCATCTAAACATAACTGTAGGCTAGCAGATAATGGTTATGCATGTGCTAACTTCCAAATGCTGTTTTCATTGTTTTTCAAAATTTTTTGGTTTATCCTAATGTAGAAAGTATGTATTATCTTAAAAATTTTATTTGCATAATCTATATTCACCATTGGTATGGAGGAGGAATCATAACATGACATTGAAAAAGACCTTTACTCTTGCTGGATCTGATTCAAGCGGTGGAGCAGGGCTTCAGGCAGATTTGAAAACGTTCCAAGAATTGGGCGTTTATGGTATGACAGCTATTACATCGATTGTTGCCATGGATCCTAAAAATGACTGGCACCATAATGTTTTTCCTATAGATGTAAAGACGGTTGAACCACAATTAGAAACGATTTTGTCCGTGGGAATTGATGCAATGAAAACTGGTATGCTGGGTTCAGTTGACATTATCGAACTAGCTGCGAGAAAAATTGATGAGCATAAACTTGATAAAGTGGTCATTGATCCTGTTATGGTTTGTAAAGGAGAAGACGAAGTATTACAGCCAGAAAATACTGAAGCAATGCGCGATCTTTTAGTACCGCGTGCTACTATTGTAACTCCTAACCTATTCGAGGCATGGCAATTAGCCAAAACTGGTCCTATTAAAACTGTTGATGATATGAAGCAAGCAGCAGCAAAGATTCACGAATTAGGAGCAAAAAAATGTTGTGATTAAAGGCGGCAAGCAGCTAAACCATGAGAAAGCAGTGGATCTATTCTATGATGGAAATGAATTTATCCTACTGGAAAAAGAAAAACTAGACACAACTTACAATCATGGTGCAGGCTGCACATTTGCAGCTGCCATCACAGCAGAACTTGCAAAAGGTGCAAATGTTAAAGACGCTGTTAAAACAGCAAAAGAATTCGTTACTGCAGCAATTGAACATGGTTTTAAACTTAACCAATATGTAGGTCCAGTTATGCACGGAGCTTATACTCGCTTTGTTGCCAGTAAATAAAGAATGAAACTGCGGGTGTTTTTCACCCGTTTTTTCTATGTTTAAGAAAAGAGCGTTCTACTTAAGCTTATTTTTAGCAATCCGTTAGTAATTTTAGTAAAATGTTCACATACATCAGAAAAGCGCCAACGCCTTGCTCATCCGCTAGCCAAGAGGCGATGTAGATAAACAAAGGATATATCTGTTCAATAATTTACATTATAAAAACCGATACTATCATATATTAATAAAGGAGGGGAATTTCCATGGAGCCAATTAATATGTCAAAAGTGCAAGAAAAAATAAATGAATTTGCAAATGAAGAGGTTTATATACATCTCGAAACAACAAATGGGGCCTATGCTTCCCATTTCAATGAATCCTTTTTTTCTGCAGGCGCCTATATTCGAAATGCTAAAGTGAAATATGAGCATGGAAAAATCACTGGAGATGGACCTTTCCGAGTTGGTTTTAAAACTGAAATAGGCTGGATTTACGCGGAAGGAATCACACATTTTGAAGTGGATGAACAGAATCGTTTATTGCTCGCTGGTCATGGGTATGATGGTAAACTTGCCGTTGCGCTAGAAATTAGCAAAACCCCATTTGAAATATAATTTATTAGAAAGGAGTTTTTTATATGGAAAAAGAACGTCAAGTCTTAGTTGTATTTCCGCATCCGGATGATGAGGCATTCAGTGTATCCGGAACCATTTCTACTCATGTAAAAAATGGAACTCCTGTTACCTACGCTTGCTTAACTCTAGGGCAAATGGGGAGAAACTTAGGAAATCCGCCATTCGCTACCAGGGAATCTCTCCCACTCATTCGAAAAAAGGAATTACAAAAAGCTGCCGAAGTGATGGGAATTCAAGATTTGCGAATGATGGGTTTACGTGACAAAACCATTGAATTTGAAGATGACGAGAAAATGACAAACATGATATCAGAATTGATAGAGGAATTAAATCCTTCGCTTATCATTACTTTCTATCCAGGGTATGCCGTACATCCAGATCATGATGCCACCGGTAGAGCAGTTATCCGTGCTGTAAGAAAGCTACCAGAAGATCAGCGTCCAAAAGTTCATTGTCTCGCTTTCTCTAATGGGCATGAAGAGGAGATTGGCAAGCCAGATATCTTTAATGATGTTAGTGCGGTTATTGATCAAAAAATGGGAGCAATGAAAGCACATATTTCCCAAACTGGCTGGATGATAGAAGAAAGAGAAAAGAAATTGGCGGCCAAGGATCCAGAAACTTTGGCATGGCTTCAAACAGAAAGATTTTGGTCTTATCCATGGGATAATGACAAGGTGAAATAAGTTCGAATATCGAACTTATTTTTTGTTTAAAAACCGATACAAGAATACATAAAAACGATGTGAAATATACTTTTTCACATCGTTCTACTAAAATCTACAGGGAAATTTTCAACATTTGAGCAATTGCTTTCCCAACACCATCATTCACATTTTTATCGGCTTGATACTTACAAATATGTTTAACCTCATCTTCTGCATTGCCCATTGCAAAGGAATAGCCAACTTTTTTTAGCATAGAGAGATCGTTTAGATTATCTCCAATCGCCATTGTTTCTTCTAATTCAATGCCTCTTTCTTTCACGAATGCTTCTAATGCAATCCCTTTTTGAGCATCGATATGGTTTACTTCTAAATTATTGTGGCCGGAAGATGTCACCTTGAGTCCTTCTATTTCATGCAGCGCCATACTTGCTTTTTCCAACAGGATTTCATCATTTGTAAATACTATAAACTTATAAAAGATATATTCAGGATTTTTAAAAAGAGCTTCATAGTCATCAATGGTTTGAATAAACCCATTTGTAAAGCGGTTTTCTACCATTTGTCTAATCTCTTCTGTTGGACGTTCAGGGTTTGCCGTTTTGTATATATCTACGATGACACTTATGCTTTTATCATAGTCCTCAGTAAATTTCCCGTTATTCGTATATATCTCAAAATAAACCCCAATTTCGCTCAAAATTTTAGCAATAGTTGCCCCTTGTTCTCCGCTTAAGCCTATTGATTTAACAATATCACCAACTTCATTCCTGATTTCCGCTCCGTTTACTGCTATAATAGGACAGGTAATTCCGGCATCCTCTAAAAGATAATGCGCTTCATCATACGAACGCCCTGTTGCAATCACAATTTCCATTCCCTGTTCCTGAGCAATTAATAGTGCCTTACGATTTAATTCACTTATTTCCTGTCTTGCATTCAATAATGTACCGTCCATATCTGATGCAATACACCGTATCATATAAGTATCACCCTTTCTAGTTGCACACGTTCCTTATCAACTTCAATATTGTACCATTACCGGTTCTGATTTCCTAACACTTCACTTTTTTTCTGTAAAAAAGCGCGAATCATAAAATAACTAATTTCATCGGGTAAAAGTTCTTTAATTGGTGTAAGTCTATCTGTCTCTGCCTTTTCAACTGCATCTGCGATTAATGATACATATTGACCAGGAATAAACTTATCCCAATCAATTGCACACCCTTCCTCAGAGCACCTAATAAGATGGCTTTCAATCGTCCTCGTTGACATCCCACGCCTATCTGCGATTTCCTCAATATTAAATCCTTCTTGTAATAGAGCATATGTGGCGTGATGGCTTTTCTCCTTTTGCTTTCCTTCTTCAGATACAGAAATGGCCCCAGAACTTTTCACATTAATTTCAACACTATTCTCGATTTTATTTTGTTCTCGGTAAGCTATAATTACAGCTAAAAATGCACTACCATATTGCTCCAGTTTTCTTTCTCCCACGCCTTTTATTTGTAAAAGTTCATTATTGGTGGCAGGCATTCTTACACTCATCTCCTGCAAGGTTTGATCAGAAAATATAATATATGGAGGAATCTTCTCTACTGTGGCAATTTCTCTTCTAAGCTTCCTTAAGTCTTCAAACAATGGATTATCTTGGGCCAGCCGCTTCACTTCAACCCGTTCCTTCTTAAAGACCTTTTCTCCGCCCATTAAAACACTAATCCCCTTATTTGTCACCACTAAGACAGGATAAGCACCATCTGTAGGGCGTAAGTATCCTTCCGCTGTTAAAAAATCTATAAACTCATTCACTTCTTTTTGGGTTTTTTCTTTCAAAATGCCGTAAGTAGAGAGCTGATGAAATCCAAGACTGTTAATCTTCTTATCATTAGAGCCTGTCAATACCTTTGTAATAAAGGTCTTTCCAAATCGCTCATTCATCCGTTTTATACAAGACAATACCATTTGTGCTTCTACTGTTACTTCTACTTGTTTACGATTATCTGTGCAATTCCCGCATTTTCCACAAGCATACGAATCTTCCTCACCGAAATACTGCAAAATATATTGTTGAAAACAAGTTTCAGTATGGCAATAAGAAATCATTTTCCGAAGCTTTGAATACTCATATTCCTTTCGCTCTATATTCATATCGGACTGATCTATAAAGAACTTCTGAATATGAATATCTTGGGGAGAAAATAATAGAATGCACTCACTTTCCAGCCCATCACGGCCCGCACGCCCAGCCTCTTGATAATACGACTCCATATTTTTAGGAATATGATAATGAATGACGTATCTGACATTCGATTTATTAATTCCCATACCAAATGCACTTGTTGCGACCATAATGGTAATATCATCATATAAAAATTCCTCTTGATTGCGTGCTCTCTCATTCTCTGACATACCAGCATGATATTTTCCTACTCTGACTCCTAGACTATTTAATTGTTGGTACAGCCGTTCTACTTCTTTTCGTGTTGCAGCGTAAATAATCCCCGATTGATCTTCATTTTTTTGAATATAATCTTTTATAAATAAATCCCGATCTTGCCCTTTAATCACCTGAAAAGCTAAATTCTCTCTGCCAAACCCGGTTAAAATAACATTAGAAAAAGGGATATTTAATAATTCACAAATATCATCCTTTACACTCGGTGTGGCGGTTGCAGTTAAAGCTAAAATAACTGGTTTTGGATGGATCAGCTGAATCAGTTTTTTGATGAGCAAATAGCTTGGCCGGAAGTCATGACCCCATTGCGATATACAATGCGCCTCATCAATGGCTAATAGAGAAACATTTACTCTGTTGAGGAGTTCAATAAAGAAAGTTGCCTCTAATCTCTCTGGAGCTATATAGATTAATTTAAATTCCCCAGCTTCCATTCTTCGCAAACGTTCATCCATTTCACTTACGTTAATAGAGCTATTAATAAAAGTGGCGGGAATACCTGCATTAGTTAAGGCATCAACTTGGTCCTTCATCAAGGAGATCAACGGAGAAATAACGATTGTAATACCGGAAAACAGCAATGCGGGGATTTGATAGCAAATAGATTTCCCACCACCTGTTGGCATGATGGCGACAGTATCTTTCCCATTTAAAACCTGGTTAATAATTGCCTCTTGGCCTTTCCTAAATTCAGTATAACCATAGTAGGATTGAAGAATGTCCTTTGCTTTTGATAACAATAGTATGCTCCTTTCGGGGATATATTTTTTAGAAGAATATGATGGAAATGGATGGAGAAAGCGAGGTTAATTAGATTATATATAATGTAGGTATAAATTGCTAGAATAATGAAGGCCTGATATTTCAATTTTTTGATTTCAAAAAAATAATAAGGATGATAGAAAGTCCCCACCCTTATTGTTTAACAACTTAACACGGAAGTTTAATGACTACATCAGTTCCGCATCCTTCTTGACTTAAAAATTCAAATGTTCCCTTATGATCCTGAATAATTTTGTAACTAATAGTAAGACCAAGACCCATTCCTTTTTCTTTTAAAGTAAAGAATGGCTCACCGATTTTTTCCAGTCGCTCAGACGGAATGCCGACGCCTTGATCGGAGACGATTATATGGATTTTATTGAGAACTCTTCTGGAAGTAATGTTAATCTGTCCTCCATTCGGCATAGCATCCATTGCATTTTTTAAGAGATTAATAAATACTTGAATAAGTCCATTACGATTTCCTTGTATCTTGCACACGGACTCTTCCATATTCATATTAATTTGAATATCCTTTAATAATGACTCCGGCTCCATAATATTAACAACATACTGCAGGATTTCATTTAATAAAACAGTGTCCATTTCTGCGCTTTGCGGTTTTGAAAGAGCGAGCAGTCCGCCTGCAATTTGATTGATCCTATCAATTTCAGATACCATAACTTTTGCATAATCCTCTGTAATATTGCCAGATTCCCACATTAATTGTGTAAGTCCTTTTATACTTGTTAGCGGATTACGAATCTCATGGGCAATCCCTGCGGCAAGTTCTCCAACTACTGAAAGCTTTTCCCGTTTAATTAATATCGATTCAGCTACCTTCTGTTGGGTAATATCTCTCCCTATTGTTAATAATCCCTTTCGCAACCCATTTTCGTAATAAAGGGGGATTTTAATAACATCGAAGCTTTTAATCTCTCCGGAAGGTACTATAAAAGACTCCTCTATTCTTGTTAATTTTCCGGCACGCCATACTTCTTCATCCGATAAATAGCAAGAATTCAGGCCATCTTTGAAAAAAGGAACTAATTCTGCCAGTTCCAAATCTGTTTTGCCAACGTAATCGATAGATTCTAATTGATAAAGTTTCCGACCAAATTTATTTACTTTTTTCCATCTGCCCTTTCCATCTTTAAAACAAATAAAATCAGGAGTGGCTTGCATCAGCAGAGACCATTTTTCTTCTTCGTCTTCTAGATTGCAATATTCCTTATAAAGAAAATAGAATCGGTACGTCCAAAACAATATATAGACTAGTAAGAAGCATAATAAAAGCATCATAACTTCTAAGAACCAGCTTGCATTGCGAAAAAAAGCAGAAATGACTAATTGACATCCTATATCAAGAAATAAAATAACTAGATTGATTACACAACAGGCGCTAAAGTAAATTTTCCTACGATTCCCCATAAAAGTTTCCTATTCCTTTTTTTATATACCCTTTCCATCTCATTCTACCATAAAGATTTGAGGCGAGAATATGTTTTCTATTCCGAAAAAAATGACGTTCAAATTAAAGCTTGAACGTCATTTTTTATGATTATTTTAATTTTGCTTTCAATTTATCCAACATATCAACGGTCATTTTTCCCAAATCATAATCGGCTTTAAATCCCCATTCTTCTTTTGCAGCAGTAGGATCGATGGAATTTGGCCAACTATCTGCAATTGCTTGTCTTGCTGGGTCCACATTATAGCTCATTTCAAATTGAGGGATATGCTTTTTAATTTCCGCGGCTATTTCTTCAGGAGCAAAGCTCATCGCCGTAATATTAAATGCATTCCGATGTACCAGTTTTGCAGAATCTGCTTCCATCAACTGAATAATGGCATTTAAAGCATCCGGCATATACATCATATCCATTTTTGTTCCTTCTCCAATGTATGAAGTATAGCGGCCACTTTTAATTGCTTCATAATAAATTTCTACCGCGTAGTCTGTGGTTCCACCTCCAGGTTGTGCTACATAAGAAATTAATCCTGGGAAGCGCACACCTCTCGTATCTACCCCAAATTTATAAAAATAGTAATCACATAATAACTCACCAGATACTTTATTCACCCCATACATGGTTGTTGGACGTTGAATTGTATCTTGTGGTGTTTGGTCTTTTGGTGTAGATGGACCAAATGCACCAATGGAACTCGGCGTGAAAAATTGACAATTTAGTTCTCTTGCCGTTTCCAATGCATTTACCAGACCACCCATATTTAAATTCCAAGCTAATAACGGGTTTTTCTCAGCAGTAGCTGATAATAAAGCAGCAAGATGAACAATAGTGTCCACTTTATATTTTTTAGCAAGCTCATGCATCTTGCTGGCATCCGTAACATCCAGAATTTCAAATGGTCCTTCCTTCACAACGGTACTGCCGTTATCACGGATATCTGTTGCAATCACATTATCAGACCCGTATATACCGCGCATTTTGGTTACTAATTCTGTTCCGATTTGACCTAATGAACCGGTCACAAGTATTTTTTTCATGATGGAATCCCCCTGTATTGAAGCTCATCTCGTTATCTAATCAAATCTATAATTAATGTTATGTCCCTAACGTTTACTCTATTGATAAATGTTTATAAGGTTGTATGCTTCTAGCTTCAGCGCCTTGTTCTTTAGATTAGGCCCATTTCTTTACCGACTTTTTCATAAATGGAAATTGCCTTATCAAGCATTTCCTTTGTATGTGCAGCTGTTGGCATATTTCTTACACGACCAGTGCCTTGTGGAACGGTTGGGAAAACAATAGACTTCGCATAAACGCCTTCTTCATAAAGTCGTTTACTGAACTCTTGAGTTGCCTTTTCCTCCCCAATAATACAAGGAGTAATTGGAGTCTCACTATTACCGATATTAAATCCAAGATTCTTTAAACCTTCTTTGAGATAATTTCCATTTTCCCATAGACGGTCATTCAGCTCTGTACTGCTCATTAATAGCTCAACCGCTTTGGTTGCTGCAGCAGCATCAGCAGGAGTTACCGCAGTGGAGAATAAAAATGGACGTGAACGAACCTTTAACCAGTCAATTAAATTCTTTCTTCCTGCTACATATCCGCCAACAACCCCAATGGCCTTTGAAAGTGTTCCAATTTGGAAATCAATCTTTTCTGCTAGGCCAAACTGCTTTACTGTTCCTGCTCCTTTTCCGGTTACACCAGAACCATGAGCATCATCCACATACGTAATTAAATCAAATTCTTCTGCAATCTCGATAATTCCCGGAAGGTTCGCAATATCGCCATCCATAGAAAACACGCCATCTGTGATTACCATGATTTTATTATATTGACCGGATTCTTTTGCTTCCTTTGCCTTTTTGCGTAAGTCATCCATATCAGAGTGATTGAAACGAATGATTTTTGCCTTTGAAAGACGGCAGCCATCAATGATGGATGCATGGTTCAACTCATCTGAAAGTATGGCATCATTTTTATCCATTACTGCAGAAATCGCAGCCATATTACAATTGAAACCTGATTGATATGCAATTGCTGCCTCTGTTCCTTTGAATTTAGCCAACGTTTCTTCCAATTTGATATGAAGGTCTAAAGTACCATTTATAGTACGCACTGCTCCCGCACCAACACCGTATTCTTTGATGGCATTAATCGCAACTTCCTTCAATCGCTCATCCGTAGCTAATCCTAGGTAGTTATTAGAGGAGAGATTAATCAGCTCTTTCCCTTTTATTTTAATGACTGGACCATTTGCACTTTCCACTACATCTATTTCATTATAAAGACCCTTGCCTTTTAAATCCTCTAGATTTTCTGTTAAAAATCGATCTAATGTATTACTGGACATCTGCAATCCCTCCATTTATAAATGTAAGCGTTTTATAAACAACTGTCCTCCACAGGTGGACAATAACATTTTCTATTATGCTATCTATATATAATTTATCATAAATAATTATTTTTGTTTATATGTGGTGGACAATAAATTTCTTCTTTTTATTATTTCCATCATTTTTCAAATAAAAAAATTATCCTCTCATTAAATGAAAGAATAATTTTTTTACATTATAACCATTGTATCTTAAAGTTTGTCCCACCTTTTATTAATGGGAGCAATAAAAGATCCTCCGGAATGATTTTACCGATAACATTTACCTTTTCATCTGCTTTTAAATGCCGTTTTGTTATTTGAATTTCCCCTTTATATCGTCCGTAATGAAGATTATCTATTGTTATTGACCCAATTTCACGTTCAATAGTATTAAATGGATCGAGCGATTCTGTGCCAACTAGTCCATACTCACGTGATTCCATGGATCTAATACAATCTCTGGCTGAATCCCAACGATTTGTTTGAACTGACTCTAAAAATTGCAATATTTTCTTATCCACAGTATATGCTTTGGCACGTAACAACAGATAACCTTCTTCATTGTATTCCTGAAACTGATCAAGAGATTTTTCACTTAATTCAAAATCTCCGACTAAAACCTTATCAATCTCCTCATTAATAATAAAATCATAGAAGGCAGAGAACGGTGATTGATACCTATGGTCTTCTAATGTGGGTAACCCCATATATAATGGGCCTCTAAGTTTTTTATCTCCAGGGATAAATGCCATTGTTTTTATCCTTTCCGATTTCAACCACTGATTCTTTTTTCTAAATTCTTTGCGGTCAAGACCAGTTTCAGGGCGCGGATAATAATTATGCCATGCTTCAACAGCATCAATCTTTAATCCAAATGATTTTAATCGTGCTAAAGATTTCTGTGTTATGGTACTTGCATTCAATGCTACTTTCATTTTTTTCGATAAGGCAGCTATATCCTCTTCTTTAATACCATAATCAACTCGTAAACCAGTTAATCCCCAATCAAGAAGCTCGGGAGCAGAATCCCAAGTGTATCCTAAATAATTCATCGACTTAGGAGAAATATCTGCTACCAACTCTAATCCCTTACTTTTAGCAATTCTTCCAAGCTCTTTCAATCTTTCTTCATAAACGGATGGGTTATCTTCCGGGATATGTAATGAGGTAAATATCGAACGAAACCCTTTTTCAGCTACCTTAAGTATATATTCTCTTTGATTTTCAATAGGTTCAGAGAGATAAACGGAAAGACCTAACATTTAAAACATTCCTTTCATAGACAAAAAGGGAGGATTATCCCCCCTTATTGCCATTTAATCTTTAAATATCATCTGCCATTTCTTCTTTGAATCCAAATAGGTAAGTAAATAAGAATCCAAATGCATATGCAATCAATAGTCCTATAATATACAAGAAATATTTATTTCCTACAATTAGCATAGTTAGGGAGATACCGGATACCCCAATGCCACTTGCAGCTGTTTTCATTACTGCTTGGAAGGCACCTCCAACTGCGGCTCCTAGGCAGGCAGTTATGAAAGGTCGACCAAGCGGTAAAGTAACACCATATAATAGCGGCTCGCCAATACCTAGTATTCCTGCAGGAAGACCACCTTTAATAATATTTTTCAATTTCCTATTTTTTGTTTTAACAAAGATAGCAAGTGCTGCTCCTACTTGACCTGCGCCAGCCATCGCTAATACTGGTAAAAGTGCTGTGCTTCCTGTCTTTTGAATTAATTCCATATGAATTGGCGTCAACCCTTGATGTAAACCAACCATTACAAGCGGTAAGAAGAATCCAGATAATATGGCTCCGGCCACCACTCCGCCAAAGTCTAAAATTGCATTAATTGCGTTCGTAATTCCATCTGATACTACACCCGCTACAGGCATTACAACAAATAATGATAAAATAGCTACAACCAAAATAGTAATAAGCGGTGTGAAAATAATATCTATGGAATTAGGCATAAATTTTCTTACTTGTTTTTCAACAAAGGTCATAAGCCATGCGGCAAAAATAACTCCAAATAACCCTCCACGTCCTACAATTAATGCGTGACCAAAAATATGAATATCTGCTAATCCAGGATTGAATAGCAACATTCCTGCAATGGCACCAAGAACCGGTGTACCGCCGAATTCTTTCGCTGTATTCCAGCCTACTAGAACTGCTAAGTAAGTAAAGATACAGCTGCCGAGAAGTAAGAGAATTTGCATCCAAGTAGCAGTAGGATCGACTCCTGCGTTTTTAGCAAAGTTGGCAATACCATTTACAATTCCTGATGCCACTAGCCCAGGAATTAGTGGAATAAAGATGTTTCCAATTTTACGTAATAAATTTTTAACCGGAGTATTATTTTTCTTCTTAATACTAGCCTTATTTATTTGCGCTCTTTCTTCCAGTGTCATATCACTTGCGGCAGCTACTTCCCCGATTGCTAATCCAGTCAGATTACTTAAAGCATCCGATACCTTATTAACGGTTCCAGGTCCCACTACAATTTGCAATGTTTCGTCCTCTATCACTCCCATAACCCCGTTTATTTTTTTCAGAGCTTGAATATCGGCTTTTCCCTCATTATTTAGATCCAAACGAACACGAGTCATGCAGAAGGCAATTTTCCTAATGTTTTCCTTTCCTCCTACATTCGCTAATATCCCTTCAGCTATCTGCTGTTCTTTCTTCAATTCTCTCTCCCCCTTGCTTATAAAGCTTTTCTTATAAAACCATTAGAGTTACTTAGCTTCTCTAATGCCTCTTTATAAGAACATTGAAGTAAAATCATGATAATAGCTGCCTTAACATTATGGTTTGCCTCTTCAAAATACTTTGCAGCTGTATCATAATCGACATCTGCTGCTTGCATAATAATGCGTTTAGATCGCTCAATTAACTTGTAATTGGTTGATTGGACATCGACCATTAGATTCTTATATACTTTTCCAATACCTATCATGGATGCCGTAGAAATCATGTTTAAAACAAGCTTCTGCGCTGTTCCCGCTTTTAATCTTGTGGATCCTGTTAAAACTTCTGGTCCTGTCTCCACCTCTATTTTTACCTTTGCATATTTGCTTATTTCTGCGTTTTTATTACAACTTATGCTTACTGTCTTTGCTCCAGCATGACTAGCATATTTAAGAGCGCCGATAACATAAGGAGTACGCCCGCTTGCAGCAATCCCTATGACTGTATCTTTCTCTGAAATTGCTATGCTTTTTAAATCACTTTCTCCTAAACTTTCATTATCCTCTGCGCCTTCAACCGCCTCTGTAAACGCTTTCATACCACCGGCAATAAATCCTTGCACCATTTCAGATGGTGAACCAAATGTTGGTTTACACTCTACTGCATCTAAAATACCAAGTCTTCCGCTCGTGCCTGCACCGATATAGATTAGTCGACCTCCTTCTTGAAATGACTGGATTACATTTTGAACGGCTTCTTCAATACTATGAATTTCCATAGCAACTGCTTGAGGTACTGTTAAGTCTTCCCGATTCATTGTTTTTAAAATTTCATGAACCGACATGACATCTAAATCCATGGTGCTGCTATTTCGCTTTTCTGTTGTCAGTTTATCAAGCATAGAACCATCCTTTAAAATTTTATTTCACACTTTTATTTTATATGACCGAAATAAAATGTCAATAATATTTTCATTTATTGTGAATCAAAATTTCATTTGACGGAAAATAAGAGCAACTCTCCGAAAATGCATTTGGATTCACCTACGAAGACGAACCGCTTCCTTTCTTGCCTTATGATAAAGATTCACTAAATTTTCGCCAATGCTATTAAATACACTCAAATATAAAGTATCGATGATATTTAATTGAGTCATTCGCGATGCAATAGTACCTATTCGAAAATCCTGTTCCACATTTGGGGTACACAATCGAATATCTGCTTCTTTGTATAGCGGTGACTTATCAATATTTGTTATTGCAATTAATGTTGCACCACTTTTCTTTGCAAATTGCGCAAGTTCTAACACATCCTTCGTTTTTCCAGACATACTTATTGCTATAAAAATATCTCCTTTAGACAAATGAGGAATCAGCGTAATTAAATAGTGAAAATCATGGGCCATGATGGAATGAAATCCTAGCCTTGTGAATTTATAATGCCCATCAAATGCAGCCGTAGCCGAGCCTCCTACTCCAAAAAAGATAATTTTTTTTGCAGTTTTAATAGATTCTACCGCTTTGTTTAATTCATTTTTATCTAAGGATGATAATGTTGACTCAACAGCATGTTTATTAACATAAGTTACTTTATGAAATAGCTCATACGGGGAGTCTTTTTTTTGTAGAATAGAAAAGTCTGTAATGTCCGTTTCTGACAGGGTTAAATCCTTCACCAATTCCAGTTTAAACGACTTAAAACTTCTAATTCCAATGGATTTACAAAAGCGGACTACACTCGCTTCACTTACTCCGGTTTTTTTAGAAAGATCTTTCGTGGTCATATTTGGTACTAATTTCGCATTATCTATAATAAACTTACCTATTTTTTTCTCTGCTTCTGTCAATTGACTTAATTGATTTTCTATTTTTGCAAGTAATGAATGCATTGTGGAACCCCCGTACTCCTAAAATCAGAACTGTTTTAATACCCACTAAAGTAATCTCAGTTGTACTACTAACTTATGTACTCTAGTGGGATTATATCATTTACTCTCTATTCTTATCGAAAACTTTGTTCTTCATTAATAGCTCCTGAACCGCTATCTGAATTCTTTCCACCGCAATACTTAGTCGATCTCTCGGACAAGCTATGTTCATTCTTAAGAATGATTCCCCACTTTTTCCGAACTTATATCCTTCATCAAATTTAACTTTGGCTTCCTTTAAAAAATACTGGAATAGTTCTTCCCCTTTCAAGTTTAATTTCGAGCAATCCATCCATATAAGATGGGTCGCTTCAGGATGTATAAGCGTTATTTCCGGGATATTAGTATTAAAATAGTCTTCAACGAACCGCAGATTTCCCTCTAAATATCTTAATAAGTCTTCTAACCAATATTCACAGGAGGTATATGCAGCGACAGTGGCCTCAACACCAAATACATTCGGTCTCATCATTCCATATTGAAATAGTTTATGCTGATATTTGTCTCTTATTTCTGTATTAGGAATCATAATAATAGAAGTTTGTAACCCAGCAATATTAAAGGTTTTACTAGGAGCTGCACAAAGAATGCTCCTGTTTTTAATTTCATGATTCACACTGAATAATGGCAAATGGTGATTTCCTTTGTATACAAGGTCACCGTGCATTTCATCCGAGATAATCCACACATCGTTTTTCAAACATATGTCTGCAATCTTCCTTAACTCTTCTTCACTCCAAACTCGTCCAACTGGATTATGAGGACTGCATAATATCATGACCTTTGCCAGTGGATCACTTGCCTTTCGCTCAAGGTCTGCAAAATCAATTTCATAGCGCCCATCAACATATTTAAGCGAGTTTGAAAGAATTTCACATTGATGATTTTCAATACTGCTATAAAAAGGATAATATACTGGCTCTTGAACGATTACTTTGTCCCCCGGTTTCGTTAAAACTTGTAAAAGAAGATTCATTCCAGGTATGATGCCAGGACTAAAACAGATCCAGTCTCTTTCCATTTTCAGCTGAAATCTCTTTTCCCACCATTTCATAATAGAAGTATAATAATCTTCACAAAAAGTTGTGTACCCATATATCCCATGCCTTGCTTTCTTTTCCATGGCCTCAATAATCTCAGGAGCCACCTGGAAATCCATATCTGCAATACACATTGGGATTATTTCATCATCTGCCATTGACCATTTTACCGAATGTGTATTTGTCCTCTCGATGCAATCATTCCAATTCACACTTTATCCCCCTATTCTTTGTCCTCATACATACTTTAATATAATTGTGTGAATCTTTAAACCATGTTATGTTGAACAATGCAAAAAAGCCTAAAAAAAAGTGACCCCACATAATAGAGCCACTTCAATCATTATTGTTCCAACTTTTGAATTCCAGCATTCACTTCCTCGTAAATCTCATCAACAATAGCATAGTCCATTGCTTCAATATAATATTGTTCAAGCTCATCATGAAGGGCTTTTGCCTCCGCTAAATAAGCAGTACCTTCTTTCATCTTATCTTTATATCTTTTATGCACTTCCTTAATTTCTATAGAATATTTTTCATCTGTTCCTGGAGTTACTGCTGCTAAATATAAATCCACAATTTCATCACCTTCACGATCAGGAAAATACTCATGAGGATCTGTGCTGTCAAAGATTGCAACTCCTAATTCTCTGATAATCACCATATCTAAGCTGTTAGGGTCAAAACCACAATGATAAATTTCTGTGTCAAAGCCCCTTTCTTCCGAGACGGCAGCGATTTTTTTCAAAAGGGTGGATTTCCCTGTTCCTGCACGACCTTTAATAAAGTAGCGTTTCGTTAAACCATCTGTTAAATTTGCAATGAAATCCACAGCCCCTTTTGGCGTTGCTGCCCCAAGAAAACGATCGCGAACAATAGCTTCTTTTTCACTAACCTGATCTGAGAAGATTTTTTCTATTAATTCTAAAGCAACCTGATTGGCCTTCTCATAACTCATTTCTTTAATATAAATTTCCTCTAAATCATCGTGCTCCTTCAAACCTTCTGCAAATGAATCATAAGCACATTGAAATTTCTCACTGATTTTCTTTTGAATGCCGACAATTTCTTTGCGATGTTGAATAAGAAGCTCGCTATTCCATGCACGACCTAAATTAATATACTCCTCTATCGCTCCAGGAGCTAATGGTTCTATAACATGCGGTGCTGTTCCATCCACAACACCCACTTTCAACGAGGGGATAATAATACCGTCAATAGAGTCATTATCAGAAGAACAATGGATTAGTTCAATGGAGTATCCTTTTTGTCCCCATTCCGCAGCAAGTCTTTTCATTAAACTGGATTTTCCAGTTCCAGGTCCGCCTTTCAGAATAAAGAGCCGATCAAGCCCCTTTAAGTTGGAATTGAATAAATTATAAAAACCTCTGCCAGTGTTACCGCCCGCATAATAATTTAAAACCTTTCCTGTCATATCTTTACACTCCTCTTACAGTAATCGGATTAAAATTGAAAATAACTACACATTAGCCTATGCAACATTTGAAAAATTGGTTACTTTGCCCATACAATGTTAGATTCATTGATAGTACAATGTTTATTGGCCTATACTATAGGTGTAAGGTATATAGGGGGAAATAGAAATTGAAAGTAAAAAATAAAAAAGTACTCTTTTCTTCAATGGTTATGATTTTGTTTGGATTGTTCATATTATTATTCATTTCACCTGACCGAACAAAATCGCAGTATACTAACCAATCGACACCAACCATGTTTGTCCATGGGTTTAAAGGTGGTCCAAGATCCTTCAATACTATGCTTGATCGATTTCAGAATGAGTATCATTGGGGAGAGAAGACAATGGTTTGCGAGGTCGATAAAAACGGTCATCTTCGTTTTTACGGAGGAATACCGACTTACTCAAAAAACCCATTTATCCAAGTTGTTTTTAAAAATAACCGTGCAAGCATCCAAGATACCACTAATTGGTTAAAAGAAATTTTGATTGTCTTGCATCAACAATATAATGTAAAAAAAATTTTTGTAGTGGGGCATTCTATGGGTGGACTTGTGCTTACCAATTTTATAGAACAATCTGATGGACAATATCCGGAAGTTCAAAAGCTTATTACCATCGGTAGCCCATTTAAAGGAATTCAAAGAGAGACTTATTACCAAAACGCCCATAATACAGGCCCTGCTATTTTGGATTTAAAAACTAACTCATCGTTTCTTCGCTCTCTTGTTACCAATAGAAAAGACTTTAGTCAGCATGTCCAGGTATTATCCATTGCAGGGGTAGCAAGAAATCCAGAAGATGGGGATGGAGTGGTTTCTTTAAATAGTGCACTCGGACTTCGAGATATTGCACCAAAAAATCATTTTCAAAAGAAGGTTATCTATGACCCTCATGCTACACATAGCGGTTTACATGAGAATCCGATTGTAGATCAATATGTTGGTGAATTTTTATGGGGATATTAAGAAAAGCGGAGGAAACCCCCCGCTTTTTCTTTAGTCAAGTTCATCTAATTGTTTGTTCAAGTTACTTAATTCCTTTTCAATATCAGCCAGCTGCTTTTCTAAAGGCGACAAGTTTCCTTTAACAAACTCTAATTTTTCTAAATCATGCTGGAGCCGTACATAATCTGCCTTTAGATCTTCTATCTTATATTCAATTTCTTTTCGATTCATCGTTTACACCTCTAATGAAGTCATTGATATTTTTCCATGCATATGCCACTTCTAGTATACCAGTATCTCCTATCAATTGCTCACCAATAACCTCACCGCCATGACGTTCATAGAATTTTCTGGATTCATTATCTTTTATTACCCATGCCATTATGGAGTGAATATTATGGCTTATTAGATGCTCTATTACTTGTTTAAAAAGCAGTGTACCAATTCCCTTTCTCTGAAAGGCTTCTAAAATATATAGAGTATAAAGTTCGCCTTTTATCGGGAATTTATTCGTCCTTTCCAGACCGCACTCCGCAAATGCAACTATTTCTCCTTCCTCTGTTTCCGCTAAAAAGCAGTGGTATTTTTCTGCTTTTTTCTCGAGACGAGGTATCCAGTTACTCTCCACTTTTTCATATGTGCGATTTTTCCATGTCCTTCTGAGAATATACCTGTATACGTTGACTTCCAGCTGTCATAATGAACCCTTGCCAACCCTTTAATATCCTCGATAGTTGCAATTCTAATCTTCATCCCTATCCCCATTTCAAATTTTTTTACAAGCATTATAGCATTGAAACATATTAATATTAAAACAAAAACAGCTTATCAATTTAGATAAGCTGTTTTGTATGATTATGCTTCAACTGCCTTTTGTTTTGGCTCTTGATATATATTTGTATCAATTTCCTTTGTTATTTTACCAGTTAAAATTCCAGCTGTCATACTGCCGCTTACATTTAATGCTGTACGACCCATATCGATTAATGGTTCAACCGAAATAAGTAAACCAACAATCGCAATTGGCAGATTTAAAGTTGATAATACGATTAAGGCAGCGAATGTCGCACCACCACCGACACCTGCAACACCAAACGAACTAATTGCAACTGTTAAAATTAGCGTAATAATAAAGGATGGAGATGTTGGATCAATTCCTGCAGTTGGTGCTACCATAACGGCTAACATCGCAGGATAAATTCCAGCACAACCATTTTGCCCAATGGTTAACCCAAAAGAAGCTGCAAAGTTTGCAATACCCTCTGAAACTCCGAAATCATTTGTTTGAGTTTTGATATTCAAAGGTAATGTCCCTGCACTTGTTCTAGAAGTAAAGGCAAAAGATATAGTTGGCAATGCCTTGCGTACATATTGAACAGGGCTTAGTTTTGCTAGTGATAATAGAATTAAATGAACGATAAACATTACAATTAGTGCAACATAAGAAGCAACAACAAATTTTCCAAGTTTTACAATAGCACCATAATCACTTGTAGCAGCAACTTTTGTAATTAAAGCTAAAATTCCATATGGTGTCAGGCGGAGAACAAGTGTAACCACCCTCATAACAATGGCATATAAAGTATCTATTATTTTTGCAAAGAATTCACCTTGCTCAGGATTTTTTCGCTTCACTCCAAGATAAGCAATCCCTACTATAGCGGAGAAGATAACAACTGCTATCGTAGAAGTTGGACGAGCTCCTGTTAAGTCCTGAAACGGATTACTTGGGAATAATTGAAGTATTTGTTGCGGTATTGTAGCATCTTTAACAGTACCGACAGTTTGAGCTAATTCAGCGTTCCGGGCTTTTTCCATTTCTCCGGAAACTAAGTGCACACCATCAAGATGAAAGCTTAATGCTGATCCAATCCCAAGAGCTGCAGCAATTGCTGTAGTTCCTAATAAAATACCAATTACTAAGAAGCTAATTTTCCCGATATTTTTAGTCAGATTTAGCTTTGTAAATGCCCCTACAATGGAGATAAACACCAAAGGCATAACAATCATTTGCAGTAATTTCACATATCCGCTACCTACAATACTGAACCAATCAATAGTGTGAGTAGTTACGAATGATGTTGTACCGTATAGGATATGTATTAACAAACCAAATACGATACCTAATCCAAGGCCCGTAAAGACGCGTTTGGAAAAAGAAACATGCTTCTTCTGCATCATAGCCATACCTACAATGAGTAAAAGCAAAACAATTATATTAATAATAATAAGAAACGAGTTCACTTTTCTTCCCCCTATAAAATAATAAGAAATACAAGTCCATACTATAGTATAATTAATCCAATCAGTCAAGTCGGATTACTTAATAATCATCTTATTTTTTTAATGAGCAATAAATGAACAATTCCCACTATTTTATAACGACCGATTTTGACATTGTCTTTTAGTATATATGCCTTAGTTTCATAACCAGTAAATAAAAAAATCAGCCAAACGATAGGCTGATTTCTTCCTTATTAATAGATAACCTTCCAATTATGGTTAACTGTTGCTTGAACCACTTTATTTTCTAATATATAGTTGGCTATAAATTCCGAAACATCTGTTGGAATATCTTTAATCACTGGTTTGTTTTTATACATAAAATAATCGCCGCCACCGCCGGCACGGTAATTATTCATTACTACGTCATATTCCTTATCATATTGAACTGGCTGTCCATTATATTCCAATTTGACAATTCTTTCACCAAAAGGCTTAGAAATATCAATCAAATAGTCAATTCCTTCCCACATATCATAATTATAATGCTGCGGCTTTGGTGTAGAAAAGGCGGGATTCACTTCAATTTTTCCACCATCATATTGTTTAAAATAAGATGCAGACCTCTCTAAGGCGTCTTTCATATCTTGCCCGGTTATACGTATCACCTTTAATGTATTGGGATATATATAGTTTGATACCACATCTCTCATTGTTACATTTACCGGAAATCCAGGAGAAATATTATCGAATAAAGCAGTATTAGAAATATCCACTCCTGCTACTTCCATTTGAACGCGGTTAATAAATTCAATTAGAGCGTTATCACGTGTTCTAATTTCCATTGGATCTCGAACAAGCATATCTCCTTCAATTTTTCCAATTGGCTGATCCAACCATTCCTGTGTATCCCTCTCATACTCCATTACTTTATTTAATAATACTTGATCTGCCTCCACATTTTGGACAGAAAGTAATTCAGAAGACTTTTGTACACATTTCCAACCATTATCTAGTTTCTCTAGCTGTAATGTTACTTTTCCTAAAGCAATCCCATTATTACCAGGTTGGACAACGATAACACCGTTAATGATATTTCCAGCAATTTGACGGTGCTGATGACCAGTTAACAGAACATCTATGCCTTCGACTTCCATGCATAGCTGATATCCTTGATTTTCTCCAGTTAAGTTCTCTGTCGGTTCGCCTGTTTCTAAATCGCATTCGAAACCGCCATGATAAGCAACAACTACAATATCTACTTTTTCTTCTGTTTTTAAATGGCTTACCCATTTTTTAGCAGTTTCAACTGCATCCACAAATTCCATTCCTTCTATATGCTGAGGCTGCTCCCAATTAGGAATATACGGGGTGGTCAGTCCTAATATGCCAACCCGTAAACCTGTTGCAAATTCTTTAACGGTGTATGGTTTTCCAAAGTAGGGTTCGCCTGTCTCCTTACTTACAATGTTTGCAGATAACCAAGGAAAATTGGATTCCTTCACCGCTGAAGCTAGCAGCTCTTTCCCATAATTAAACTCGTGGTTCCCAAAAACGGCAGCATCATAATGTAATTCATTTGCTAGAATAATCATCGGATTAGGACGATTAGATCGAATCCGTGCATAGTGATATGTTAGTGGAGTTCCCTGGATTAGATCACCATTCTCTACTAATAAAACTTGCGAATGGTTGTTTTTTTCCTTTTTTATCAAAGTTGCTACTTTTCCTAAGCCAACGTCAGAGGGATTGTTATTTCCGTAATTAATTGGAAATATGCTTCCATGAACATCACTCGTTTCCAGGATAACTAGTTCCATTTTGTTCATGATAAAATTCCTTTCTAGAGAAACTGTTTTATAGAATATTCTGTCCCTATATTTTACACAAACCTATTAAAAACTACCATTAAATTTGCAATACAGAATCAGAAAATCTATTTCAATATAAAGAATTATTACATACTCTTAACAAGCTTTTAACCCCCTGTTAATGCCGTATTAACAATTGTACATTCCCTTCAAAATATTTTATCGGAATGCAAATTTTTTGTTTATTTTACCGACAAAATATTATATGCTTAATTCGTGTTCAAAAAAATATAAACACGGGGGTAAAAGTATGCTTAAAAAGTTTGCTGTATTATTGTTAGCTCTCTCTCTTGCTGCTATAGCATTGGCTGGATGTGGAAGCTCCAATAAAGCAAAAGATGGAAATGGAGATCTAAAAAAATTAAGAATCGGATTCGTACCATCTCAAAACGCTGAAACATTGGAAGCAAGAGCGAAGCCTCTAGAAGGACTTCTAAAAAAAGAACTTGGTATTCCAGTAGAGGTTAGCGTTACTACTGACTATAATAGTGTCGTTGAGGCAATGAAATCTAAACAACTAGAAATTGGTTTCTTACCTCCTACTGATTATGTACTAGCCCATCAACAAAAAGCTGCAAATGTACTTCTTCAAGCACAACGTTATGGAGTTAATCCTGATACTGGTGCACAAACAAAAGAATTAGTTGATTATTACTATGCTGGACTTCTTGTAAGAAACGACTCCGGTATTAAATCAGTAGATGATTTAAAAGGTAAGAAAATCGGTTGGCAAGCTGCAACTTCATCAGCTGGTTATGTATGGCCAGCAGCATATTTAAAAGATCACGGTATCGACGCACAAAAAGATGTAACAGGTGTTCAACTACAAGGACATGATAAAGGTGTTATGGGTGTAATGGATAAAAGCATCGACGCTGCGGCAGTATTCGTAGATGCTCGTAATATTGTAGCAAAAGAATATCCTAATATTTATAAAGATACACATTACTTATTCTTAACAGAAAAAATTCCGAATGATACTATCAGTATTCGTCCAGATATATCAAAGAAATGGGCAGATAAGATCGCTGATGCATTCATTAAAATTGGTAAAGATCCAGAAGGTAAGAAGATTATTGAATCCATCTACACACATGAAGGTTATGTAAAGTCTAAAGACTCTAACTTTAATATCGTTCGTGATTATAGCAAAAAGATGGAAGAGATTGGTAAATAATATAAAAAACACCGCCACAATATCGGCGGTGTTTTTTATATTATTAGATAACGAAGTTAATATATTCACGTAACAGGTCAACCTTAAAAGAAAAGGCAGACAAGCGTTACGGTCAGCTTCAATGTTGGAAAAATTATAAGGACAAATTACCGCTAGATTCTTCAATGCTATCTAACAATTGACTCCACATTATTGGTCAGCTGATAGGAGTTGGAGACAAGCATCGTTAAACTCTTAAAAGAAACTTATCTTTATACGCATAAAATAAAAAGCAGACTCTCGGAAGAGTCCGCATTCCACTTATACTATTAAACTATTCTCTTTCTAATTTGTGCTGAGATCACATCAATTATAGTTACCATTACAACTATTCCATAAAGAATGATTCCAACGCGCGGCCATGTGTGACCTTGTAAAGCAAAGATCAGTGGAGCTCCGATTCCCCCTGCACCTACGATACCAAGGATAGTAGCAGAACGCACACTTATTTCAAAGCGATAAAGGGTATAAGATAAAAAGGCAGGCATGACTTCCGGCAATATGGCAAACCATAAAGTTTGAATTTTATTGGCTCCTGAAGCAATTAACGCTTCTCTGGCACTAAATTCCGTATTTTCAATGGATTCCCCGAACAGTTTTCCTAACATTCCAATAGAGTGGAAGCCTAATGCAAGAATCCCCGCAAATGGTCCAAGACCAACTGCTTTAATAAAGATTAACGCCATAATTAATTCCGGAAACACACGAATACAGCTAAGTACAAATTTACCAACACTAGAAATAGCTTTGTTTTTACTCATATTACGCGCACCCCAGAACGCAAATGGCACACATAGAACCGCCGAAATGAACGTTCCTAAAACGGCAATTGCTAATGTTTCAAGCAAGGATCTTAATAAATCCTCACCCTCCGGATCATAAATATATCCCCAGTCTGGATGTGCAAAACCACTAAAAATTCCTTTAAGAGCTTGTTTGGCAGAATCCTTTATCTCTATATGTGGAGCACCCCAAAATGCCCATACATAGATTAGAATAACAATTGCAACTACTACCCATTTCATCACACGTTTTCTTATTGGCTTTTTTAAAGATACTTGGTTCATAGCAACTTCTCCCGTAACTTATTACTAATGGCATCGACAATAACGACCACAATCAATGTGTAAATAATAATCGTGAGAACTCGGTCGTATTGGAAAAATCCTAATGCATTATTTAATACTAATCCAATACCACCAGCCCCTACATACCCTAGAATAGCAGCTGCACGAATATTGATTTCAAAGCTATATAAGAAAAAGGACATATAATGAGCAATAACCTGAGGAATAACCCCAAAGAAAATCCACTGAATTTTATTTGCGCCTACGGCTGTCATCGCTTCAAGCGGACCAGGGTCAATTGCTTCAATTGCTTCATAAAAGAGCTTTGCAATAATCCCAAATGAGAATACAGCAATTGCTAAAATACCCGGAAGTTCCCCAATCCCAAATACCGGCACAAAAAGTGCTGCTAACAGAAGTTCTGGAATTGTACGAATTAAGTTCATAATAAATCTAAAAACCTGATATACTACCGGTATTTTCACTACATTACTAGAAGATAAGAGTGCAAAAGGAATTGCAATAATTCCACCAAATGTTGTCCCTAATACAGCCATCCTGATGGTTTCTAACATTTGATTGGTAATAGAACCAAAATAACTCCAGTCAGGCGGGAACATTTCTTTAATTAAATCTACGATATTAGGCAAACCTTGAATTAAGGTCGATAAAGAGATTTGTGTATTAATAATACTTCCCCAAATAATTGCAATAACTAATACGATGGTTAAGAGAGTTTTTATTTTTGTTTTCTTTGGTTTTACTGTTTCCATTACTCTGTCTCTCCTAACAACTCGTCACTCTTTATTTCACGGCCGTAAATTTGAGAGAATACATCGTCTGTAGCTTCTTCAACAGGACCATCATACACAATCTCACCCGCACGAATCCCTATAATTCTTGTAGCATACTGTCTAGCTAAATCTACAAAGTGAAGGTTTACAATCGTGGTAATTCCAAGTTCCTGATTGATTCTTTTTAAGTCATCCATTACTTGTCTAGTTGTAAACGGGTCAAGAGATGCAACTGGTTCATCAGCAAGAATGATTTTTGCCTCTTGCGCTAAAGCACGTGCAATCGACACACGCTGTTGTTGTCCCCCTGATAATTCATCAGCACGAGAATATGCCTTTTCTTGAATATTCACCCTACCTAATGCATTCAGCGCTAATTCAACATCCTGCTTTGGAAATAATCCTAGCAATGTTCGAATGGTAGAATGGTAGGCTACCCTTCCAGACAAAACATTTCGAATAACGCTGGAGCGTTTAACAAGATTGAAATTTTGGAAAATCATCCCTATATCTCTACGGATATGACGAAGTGATTTTCCTTTAGCTGCTGTGATAGATTTGCCATCAATGATGATTTCTCCCTCTGTGATTTCATGCAATCTATTGATAGAACGAAGAAGTGTAGACTTACCCGCTCCAGAAAGTCCTACTATGACTACGAAATCTCCTTTATTAATCTTAAGGTTTACATTTTTCAGACCCTTTGTCCCATTCGGATATACCTTAGAAACATTTTTGAATTCAATCATCTTTTTATGATTTCCCCTTTTACAAAAGTTTGATTTAACCGTGATTGGCAGTAAACCCTCACTAAGCAGTTGACTGCTATCGTGAGGGTTAAAATCCCAACTTTTTTCTGTATATTACAATATTTTTTAATAAAAAATACAAAAAACTACATTTTACAACATTTAATTTACTAAATAAATCTAGTAAACTCAAGTTAAGATTTTATTTAATTTCAATTTTATGACGAAAATGTTTCTAAATATATTATATAATAAAAACTTTAAAGAAACTTTCCTTATTAAATAAAATCGGAAAGTAGATTTTTCCATTGAAAAAGACAGGCTATTGCCTGCCCTTCATTTTTTTTCAGATTCATTTCCCTTTTGAATTCTTTTATGAGTATTAAATTCGACTAATTCGTCGCTCATAACATTTTGAGTTTTAACATTATTATTTCTTTGTGCATTCGCATTACCATGTTTCGTTCTTCCCATGAGCTTCACCCCTTTTTCATCGGCTACATTTGTAGTTTGATGAAAATGAAGAATATTATACGAGGAAACTATCTTTTATAAGGACTTTTTGACTTTTTCCTTTTCCCTTTGTGACCACTGCTGTTTCTTTTTTCATTCGATGGAATAGACTTCTTTCTTCTATTCCTCTGTTCCGTGCTATGAGAATTGAAGGGTTTCTTTTGTTTCGTTAATATCTTTTCTATTTTGAGATGAATGCCTTTCTCTATCATCTCCAGATAGGAACGATCTTTTGGGGCAACTAGGGTAAGGGCAAGGCCTGTTCCTCCGGCTCTACCTGTCCGACCAATCCGGTGAATATAGCTTTCCACGTCTTCCGGAATATCATAATTAAATACATGTGTCACCCCTTCGACGTCAATTCCGCGTGCTGCTACATCTGTTGCTACCAATAGTTGAATCTTGGCATCTCTAAATTGTTTCATGACCTTTTCTCGTTTCGCTTGTGAAAGATCCCCATGAAGCTCTTCCGCTAAATATCCCCGTTCCTTTAAAGCATTGTTTAATTTACTGGCTCTTCTTTTCGTCCGACAAAAGATAATGGCAAGAAACGGTCGATACTGATTAATTAATTCACAAAGAGTTTCTTGTTTCGCCCGATCTGTAGTTTCAATCACCAACTGCTTAATATCATCAACGGTTATTCTTGGGCTTTTTACTTGGATATCGATTGGATTCTTCATATACTTGTTTGCTATAGAGCGAATTTGCTTTGGCATAGTTGCCGAAAATAACATAGTTTGCCTATTTACTGATAGCGCCCCAATAATATCCTCTATTTCAGGTAAAAATCCCATATGGAGCATTTGATCTGCTTCATCAAGGACTAGCATCCTAACATGCGATAGATCAATTGTATGCCGACGCATATGATCGAGCAGTCTTCCTGGGGTTGCTACAACGATATGCATAGCCCCTTTTAATTTTCTCATTTGCTGTTCCACATCTTGCCCACCATATACAGCAAGTACATGGATATTATCTAGTTTTTCTGTCAGCTTCTTTAACTCTGTCGTAATCTGAATCGCTAATTCCCTAGTAGGAGTGATGATCAAAGCCTGTATGTGAGGACTCTCCGCATTCACTTTTTCCAATATCGGCAAAATAAACGCAAATGTTTTTCCTGTACCAGTTTTTGCTTGTGCAACCATATCCCTTCCCTCAAGAAGAGGAGGAATGGCCCTTTCCTGAATAGGAGTAGGCTCCATAATTCCATAGGAATGGAGCACTTTGTTAAGATTAGTACCTACACCTAGTTTTATAAAATTGGACAAACGTTTCACACCCTTAAATTATTCTGCCTTTAATCATATCATGTCCTTTAAAATAAAACTTTCTCATCCTATATAAAAAAGGTAACTCATCTCTGAGAGCTACCTCCGATTGGAACTATTCCTTTATATTAATTCCGTAGTGATCAAACCAAAAATGAACTTGGGCAAGGTATGCCAGTAATTGAGGCCCTGTCATTAATTGGCCAAACCACGGCACTTGAAATGCTTTTCCTTCTGACTCCATAATATCTCGCAACTTTTCTGCTTTAAATATTTCGTACAGAATAGAATTTCTATCTTCTAGTATTTCGCTTAACCAATTTTGCACAACTTTTGTGTATACAGGGTTATGTGTTTTTGGATAAGGACTTTTCTTTCTATATAATACTTCATCAGGTAATATACCTTCTAATGCCTTACGTAAAATTCCCTTCTCACGGCCTGCATACATTTTCACTTCCCAAGGAATATTCCAGACGTATTCTACAAGACGATGATCAGCAAACGGAACCCGCACCTCAAGGCTTGCGCCCATACTCATTCTATCTTTGCGATCTAACAGTGTTGTCATGAACCATGTCAAATTTAAATAAAACAACTGCCGTCTCTTCGCTTCTAATGGACTTTCACCTTCCAGTTTTGGGGTTTCCTGTACAGTGCTCTCATATTGTGTCATGACATAATCCTGTAAATGGAGCCTTTGATTCCAACTATCCTTTAATAGGCTAACTCGTTCATCCAAGGAACGCATCCAAGGAAATCCTGCCCGCTCTAAATCATCTTGACGGTGAAACCATGGATAGCCACCAAAGATTTCATCTGCACATTCTCCGGATAAACTTACTACAAAATCATTTTTAATTTCTTTGCAGAACCATAATAAAGATGAGTCAACATCCGCCATTCCGGGAGTATCCCTAACCAGAACTGCTTCCTTTAAATATTCAGCGAGGTCTTCCTGACTAATAACACAATTATGATGAATGGTTTCGTAAGTATTTTTCATCATTTCTATCCAATAACCATCCGCATTTGGTTGAAAGTCATTAGCTTTAAAGTACTGATCATTTCCTTCATAATCGATGGAATAGGTGTGAAGCGGGCCCTTACCTTCTGCTTTAAAATGATTGGATGCAATAGCAGTTATAGCACTTGAATCAACTCCTCCAGATAAAAAGGTGCAAACTGGAACATCTGAAACCAATTGTCTTGTTACAGCATCCGTAAATAATGACCGCACTTTTTCCGTAGTTTCTTCTACACTGTCCGTATGATGTTCACTCTTTACATTCCAATATCTCCAAATCTTCAATCCATCTTTTGAATATGTTAAAGCATGTGCAGGCCGAACTTCTTGAATCCCAATAAAAATTCCATGTCCAGGTGTTCTGGATGGGCCTAATCCTAGAACCTCTGCCAATCCATCCATTCCAATTTCCGCCTTCATGTCTGGATGAGCCAAAATAGCCTTTATCTCTGAGCCAAACAAAAGTCTTCCATTATGCTCAGAATAAAATAACGGCTTCACCCCCATGCGATCACGGGCCATAAATAATTGCTGTCTTTCTTCATCCCAAATTCCAAATGCATATATACCATTTAAGTATTGGACACAATCTTCTTTCCATTCTATATAAGACGTTAACAATACTTCTGTATCAGAATGTCCTTGAAATTGATAGCCTCTTTTTATAAGCTCTTTTCTTATATCTTCTGTATTATAAAGTTCCCCATTATAACAAATAGTATAGTTATACTCTCCCTTTGTTCGCGTCATCGGTTGAATACCACCTTGTGGGTCGACAACGACCAACCGCTTATGTCCAAATGCCGCATGTGGTGTTACCCATACATTCGTGTCATCAGGTCCACGCTTCGCTAATGTTTCTGTCATTTTTTCTAAAATGGTATGTTGGTTACTTAAATCGCCTCGATAATCAATCCACCCAGTAATACCACACATAAAGGACCATCCTTCCAATTTTCTTTTAAAAACCATACTTATCATATGGGCGAGTAACCCGAATGGAAAGTTGTCCTTTTTGATGTAAACGGTACCAGCCATAAAAAAATAAAAAACACCCAATCAATGGGTGATAGCTATTATTTGGATATTGTCTTTGGTTTCTTCATTATTTGCTTTACAACTTCCGAAAAAACGATACCAATCGCAATGGCTCCTGACAGCATGAATGCCTTCGCCGCTAATTGAATGGCTGAGTTATAGTCATTTTCCACAAAGTGACGCATAGCATCGTAAGCTAATCCGCCAGGAACCATAGGAATAATACCTGACACACTAAAAATAATGATTGGCTCTTTGTAGATTCGAGCAAAGATTTGGCTAATAATTCCTACTATAAAAGCGGCAATAAATGTTGCAATTACGGAATCTGTGTGAAGATTAATATTTAATGCAATATATACAATCCACCCTACCATCCCTACAAGGCCGCATAAAAATAGCTTACTCCGCGGTACATTAAAAATAATCCCAAACGCTGCGGTGGAGACAAAACTAGTTATAAGCTGTCCAAGCATCATCATCAACGCTTTCATTCCTCTCTGATTGAACACTGTGTAATTTCCCTAGTTTGTAAAAATATTCTTATCTAAAGGAAAGTACAATGGCGATTCCCGCCCCTATTGCAAAGGCAGTTAAAAAAGCCTCCGCTCCTTTGGAAAGACCTGAAACAAGATGCCCCGCCATTAAGTCCCTGATTGCATTCGTTATTAATAACCCTGGCACTAACGGCATTACAGAGCCAATGATAATTTTGTCGAGTTCGGTGCCTATACTAAATTTTACAAGAAAAGCAGATACAAGCCCCATGATGAAAGAGGACAAAAACTCGGCAAAAAAACGAATTTGGACGAGTCTGTGAAAGTATAACAAACTTGTATAGCCAATTCCGCCAGTAATCATAGCGGGAATAAAATCTTTCCACTGGCCTTGAAACATGATAAGGAAACAGCCACTTGCCAATGAGGCCGCTGCAATTTGAAGCCATACGGAAAATTTATAATCTGCCTTTTCTGCGTCTTTTAATTTTTGATAGGCTTCATCTAACTGCAGCTCACCGCTTGCAATTTTTCTGGATATACTGTTTACTACAGTTACCTTTTTTAAATCCGTGGAGCGCTCGACAATCCTCACCAGCTTTGTCGGCTCCACCCCATCAATAGAAAAAATTATTCCTGTCGGCGTCACAAAACAATGAGATCCGTATATCCCAAATGCATTCGCAATTCTGGTCATCGTATCCTCGACCCGATACGTTTCACCGCCGCTTTGCAGCATGATTTTACCCGCGAGTAAACATACATCCACAATTTTATATGTCTTGCTATATTCTTGTTCCATTTTTTACTCCTATACGTTCATATTCAAGAAATCCCTTATCATCTTAAAATATAGACAAGTGTTTTATCAATACATTTTTCTTTATGTTACTATACTGTTTGGAACAAGTAAAAACGAGGCTGCATGAATAGCCTCGTTCCTCCTGTTCTTATCTTGAATGTTTTTTTAACTCTTCCCCTAAGAATTTGGCAAGCTCAAGCATTCCGAACTTTCCCGCTTTTATTTCAGCATCGCTGTTATAATTTGTATTTGTATTTACATCATAGGTGTAAATGTCTCCCGCTTGATTGCGAATAAATTCTATTCCTGCTATTTGAATATTATTGCCACGTAGAAATGATTCATATTTTTCTATTATTGGATCGTGGAATCCTTCTATAATTTGAAACTTATCTGTTTCTGTAGAAGTCTCACCAACCGGACAAAATAAATCATTTATTTGACATGCATCAGCTGGACATAACTCGAATCCTTCTGATGTATCGACACGAACAGCATACAGGAATTTCCCTCCGATGAACTCACATCGAGTAATATAGCTTTCAGGGGATTGGATATATTCTTGCACAAGTGTAATTCCATCTACCGGCTCTTCAAATTCAGCACTGTTCACATAATCCTCTAATGATTGTATAGAATGGAAAAGTTGGACTCCTAAACCTTTCCCAGCTCGGTTATGCTTTGTGATAAATGATGGAGTACCTAATTTTTCCGCTGCCTCTACAATTTTTGTTCGTCCCACCGCAGCTATTGTTTTCGGTGTTCTGATGCCGTACCGTTCCAACTCAGCATATTGATTTACCTTACTTAATTCTAATCTAATGGCGCTGCTGCCGTTGTATACCTTTCTTCCATAGCTTTCTAACCATGTAAAGACAGCAGACGATAACTCTGGTGAAAAGCGATGCCCTCTAGTATGAGAGGATGCACTCATCCGACTGAAAAAAATACCTTCAGGCGGTTCCTCTGATAAATCGACGACTCCTTCATCGAGAAACCACTCTTCGAATGCAATGGAAAGTTCCTCTAAACGTTTTGTTAAATGAATGGTCCAATCACTATTTTCATGAATTATATACACCTTTGTCATGATAGACTTACCCCACTTTCCTTTAACAATGGCATTACTTGTTTCGAAAATCTTTCCATTTCTTCTAACTGTGGTGAGAATTGCAATAATAATAGGTCGACTCCGGCACTTTCATATTCTTTAATTTTCTCAGCAATTTGGGCCGGAGTTCCTATTAGATTCGGTCTTAGCCCTCGGTTGGATACGGAATAATCATATAATTTCACTTGTTGCTCTAATTGAGACTTGCTGACAAAATCATTGTACCCTGCATAAGCACTCGATTCCTTAATATCGGTGATTCTAGCAAGCTCAGCTGCAGCTTCTTCTTCCGTATCTCGGCAAATAACATAGGCGGCCATTCCAAAGGATTTAAACGGGGTTTTATTGGCACTTTCCCGACGATGTTTCATGTCTTGAATTTTTGCGGCAACTTCTTCTACCGTACCACCATGCATAACATAAGCGTCACAGCTATTTACAATCGCTTGCTTGCCTCTTTCACTTTCTCCTCCTGCATAAAGAACCGGATTTGGTCTTTGAACTGGCTTAGGATGTAAGTGAGCATCTTTAATTTGATAGAAATTACCTTGATAATTAAATGTATCCTCTGTCCACATTCCTTTTAACACATCAATAAATTCTTCTGTTCGATCATATCGTTCATCATGAGCAGTAAAGATACCGCCATATTGACGAGCCTCTTCTTCCCACCATGCGGAAACAACATTTAAAGTGAAACGGCCATTACTAATATGATCAATATTTGCAGTTGTTTTAGCTAAAACAGCTGGGTTATGGAACCCAGGTCTTACCGCTGCCATTATTTCTATTTTCTCTGTTACCGCTGCAAGGGCCGCAGCAGTCGACCATGCTTCCAAAGAATCATGCTCAGGTCCTTTAATATCGTTCAAATATAATTCTGCGATGAGAGTCGTATCGTATCCCCATTTTTCCGCCGATTGAATTACTTTTTTTGCATATTCAAATGTAGGCGGCATCTTTTCATCCTCTACATTTCGTAGCCATCCTCCAAAAATAGGTAACCAAAATCCGTATTTCATCTTTTCCTGCTCCTCCCACCTACATAAGATGATTTATTCATTTGAAATAACATAAATAAAAAACTTCCTCGATAAGAAGAAGTTTGCTAACAAAAATCTACTTATCTATCAGAACAAAAAGCTCTGCTGGAATTAGCACCTTTTTAAACACACGTCTAAAGGTTGCTGGGCTTCACCGGGCCAGTCCCTCCGCCTCTCTTGATAAGACTATTCTTTTTTCATAGTAATCCTACAATATAAGTTGGACTTTAGTCAAGTAAATAATTTTCGAAAAGTCAGAAGGTACAGAAGCGATATAACCTTTACACATTTATTCCCAATCATCAAAACGAGGCGCAAATACTATTCCTTTTATTACACCTGAATTAGGAAATTCTAATCTAATAAAATCCTACGATTGGTGGACTCTGATGACATTGTATAAATTATCTTGCTTCTTTATTGGTAATGGTCAATTGTTACCCTTGGGTAAATAAAAACATTGCGTACAATAGACTCCCTTCAGGATTTCTAAATTTGGAATGCTATATTGCTTAAGAACATTGGGATATTTAAGTATATGGTGTTTTAATAACAATTTGGAGAGTTTACGAAGCTCTATTTTGGTTTATTTTTTCTGCATTGAAATTATGTACTTAGCAAAACATGTTAGATCATGTACTGCTAAAAAATATAGATCTAGGAGATGAATTCGTTTCATCCCCTTTTCCCTATTTTGAAAATCAGCATTTAATTATGATTCGGAATCCTTATTAATACATCAGTAAGTCTTACAATCTTCTATTCTAATAATTTTGTTTCATACATTGTAAAGTCACAGCGATAAATAAACAGATACTTTCCGTCTATAATGATTCCTGTTGAATTTGGTACATCCGTTTGCCAATAAGAGACTTTATTACCTGTAAAAGTTGCAACTGGTTTTCCTTGTTGTGATCTTATTAATATAATCTTTGACTTACCAGCAAATAAATTATGATAATTATTCACAATCTTATTTAAAAAAGGCATACTTCTGTCAGTGTTATCTACCGAAACATTTTGAGGTATCTCATTCATTACATCTTTTAAGCCTTTTTCATACATGACTAATGTGCTGCCTACATGTGTAATTTGCTTTCCACCAATAGTTATATTTAATACGGATGATTGTTTTGTGGTATCGCCTTTCTCATTGGTTATGTCGAATTTCGTATCCCTGCTAATATTGCCGGATACACCTTTAATGGTATCAATTGGTTGACCATCTGCATCGTAGGTCTGAAGTGTGACATCTAATCCCTTTAATGCTTTCTCAATATTCTTTCCCCAAAGGTCAAATAACTGACACCCGCTAAGAACGAATATTAAGGAAGCAGCTAATACTAATAATGAAAATCTCTTTAGATTTTGCTTCATAGGTATTTCTTCCCCCAGTCTTGATGAATACTAATTATACAATATTACGTAAAGAGCTTATTATTTGTTTCATTTGAAAGTATGGAATAAAAACAGTACCATCTTCGGTTTAAAAGACCCCTATCTCATCTAACTTCTCTTCATAATTTCAAGATTTTCCCATCGTTTCAGTGAATTCTTTTGAAACATTGTTTATGACTGTGTAAAATGTCCTCCATATCCAAGTCAATAATCTGCTTGCATATAGTTGATAGCAAAAAAAGAATGCAGAAGTTATATAACCTCTGCATTTCCACCTTTATGAGTAAACTGACTGTTATAAAGATCAGCATAAAAACCGCCTTGATTAAGCAGTTCTTCGTGTGTTCCTTTTTCAACGACATCTCCATGATTCATAACTAAAATCAAATCCGCATCGCGAATGGTTGATAGTCGGTGAGCAATCACAAAGCTTGTTCTATCTTTCATTAATTCGTTCATCGCTTGTTGAATAAGAACCTCCGTTCTTGTGTCAACACTGCTTGTTGCCTCATCCAATATAAGGATTGCAGGATCTGCAAGGATCGCTCGAGCGATTGTGAGCAACTGTTTTTGACCTTGCGAAATATTCGATGCTTCCTCATTTAAGATAGTTTCGTAACCATCCGGAAGCGTCCGAATAAAATGATCGGCACGAGCTGCTTTTGCCGCCCGAACAACCTGTTCTTCCGTTGCATTTTCACGCCCATAGGCAATATTATCTTTGATGGTACCGTTAAATAGCCATGTATCCTGCAGCACCATACCAAACATACTACGTAAATTTCCTCTTTTTAGCTCGGTAATATCGATACCGTCAATGGTAATTTTCCCTTCATTAATTTCATAGAATCTCATCAGCAGATTAATAAGCGTCGTTTTACCTGCACCTGTAGGACCAACAATCGCAATGGTTTGCCCTTTTTTTACATCGATGCTCATTCCTTTAATAACTGTTTCATTTTCTTTATAGCCGAAGACTACATTTTCAAACGTAACGTCCCCTTTAGGAAGTTTGATTTCCTTTGCATTTACTGTTTCCGGAACCTCTTCCTCTTCGTCTAAAAGTTCAAACACACGTTCAGCAGAAGCAATGGTTGATTGGATGATATTTGCAATTTGAGCTGTTTGTGTGATAGGTTGTGAAAATTGTCTTGCGTATTGGATAAACGCTTGAATATCTCCAATCTTAATAGCTCTTTTCGTTACTAAAATACCACCAACAACCGATACCAGTACATATCCAATATTATTGATAAAAGCCATTAATGGCATTATGATTCCGGAAATAAATTGGGCTTTCCGACCCGATTCATAAAGTCGTTCATTAATCGTGTTGAAATCGGAAATGGATTTTTCTTCCCTTCCAAATGCCTTTACAATTTGATGACCAGTATACATTTCCTCTACATGACCATTCAATTCTCCAAGTGCTTTTTGCTGTCCCATAAAATACTTTTGAGATTTCTTTGCAATACCAGCTGTTGCCAAAATACTTAAGGGCAATGTTAAAATAATAATCAGCGTCATCAAAGGACTAATGGTAAGCATCATCACCACAACGCCAACTAGCGTTACAATGGAAGTAATCAATTGTGTTAAGCTTTGCTGCAAGGTGTTGCTAATATTGTCCATATCATTCACAACTCGGCTCAGCACTTCCCCATGTGTCCTAGAATCATAAAATTTCAATGGTAGCCTCGCTAACTTTTCATTTACTTCTTTTCTTAAGTTGTAGACGGTTTTCTGGGCAACTCCTGCCATTACATATTGTTGAAAATAACTAAACAAGGAACTGAAGATATAGAGACCGGCTAAAACTAACAAAATATGCAAAATATAATTAAAATCAACCTTTGCACCAGGGACTTTATTGATTTTCATCATCATGCCTTCAAATAATTTGGTTGTGGCATTTCCCATTAATTTTGGTCCGATAATGGTAAAAACTGTACTTAAAATGGCCATCAAAAATACTGCTGTTAGTCGAAATCGATGTGGTTTTAAATACCCAATTAATCTTTTAAAAGTACCTTTAAAGTTTTGTGCCTTTTGAACAGGCATTCCAAATCCATGGCCGTGCCCATGCCCGCGCATTGGTCCCCTTCTTACTTGGTGGGTATTGCGATTATCTCTTTCACTCATGCAATCTCCTCCTCTGATAACTGTGAGGATACAATTTCACGATATACTGCACATGTTTCCATTAATTCCTTGTGAGTTCCGATACCGGCCATTTTTCCTTGATCTAAAACAATAATCTGATCAGCATCCATCACTGTACTCACTCTTTGAGCTACAATCAAAACCGTTGCATCTCCAGTTTCCTTTTTCAATTCGGCTCGCAATGTAGCATCGGTTTTGAAATCGAGAGCCGAAAAACTATCATCAAAGATATAAATTTCTGGTTTCCGCACTAGTGCTCTAGCAATGGATAACCTTTGCTTTTGCCCTCCAGAAACATTCGTACCGCCTTGTGCCATAACCGAATGAAGTCCATCCTTTAGCTCAGAGATAAATTCTGTCGCCTGTGCAATTTCCGCGGCATGTTTAATATCATCATCAGATGCATTTTCATTTCCATAACGAATATTGTCAGCAATGGTTCCGGTAAAAAGAACCGCCTTTTGCGGAACAAATCCAATTTTTTTTCGAAGATGCTCCTGTGACATATCACGAACATCTACATCATCCACTAAAACTTTCCCTTCATTTACATCATAGAACCTTGGTATCAAGCTAATTAGCGTTGACTTTCCGGAACCGGTTCCACCAATAATCGCTGTCACCTTACCAGGATTCGCTTTAAAGGTTATGTTCGAAACGGCTGGATTTTCCGCTCCTGGATAGCTGAAAGTAACATTTTGAAACTCGATATATCCTCTTTTTCCTGTCGCTTCTTGAACATTTTCGGCATCGATAATATTGGGTTTAATGTCTAATACTTCATTAATTCGTACCGCCGAAACGGATGCTCGCGGAATCATGATAAACATCATCGATAACATAATGAGCGAAAACATAATTTGCATCGCATATTGTATAAAAGCCATTAAGTCCCCAACCTGCATATTTCCGTTATCAATTCGAATCCCGCCAAACCATATAATTGCAATGGTTGAGAAGTTTAAAACAAGCATCATGATCGGCATTAAAGTAGCCATAATTTTATTTACTTTAATAGCAGTCTGCGTTAAGTCTGCATTAGCAGCTTCAAACCGTTTCTTTTCATAGTCAATACGGTTAAAAGAACGAATAACACGAATGCCTGTTAAATTTTCACGCAATACAAGATTTAATTTATCTAGTTTTTTCTGCATTGCCTTAAATAAAGGTATTCCTTTTCGTTGAACAAGGAGAATCGCTATAAATAAAACTGGCATTGACACCACAAGGACTAAGGAAAGCTTCGCATCCCTTGAAACAGCCATAATAATCCCGCCGATACACATTAACGGAGCCATCACCATCATCCGCATCATCATAATAAGAACTTGCTGGACTTGGTTAATATCATTTGTTGTCCTAGTAATTAGGGATGCTGTACCCACTTGATCAAATTCATTAAGTGAAAAGCTTTCAACATGGGTAAAGACCTTTGTCCGAAGATTCTTTCCAAAACTTGACGCAACTTTAGCAGAATAAAAGCTTGCAGCTATGGAACATATAGCACCTAAGCCAGCAATTAAAAGCATCCACCCGCCTATTTTTAAGATGTATGGCTCATCGCCACGAACAACTCCTTTGTCTACAATATCCCCCATTAGGGATGGCAGATATAAATCGGACATAGAACGAAGGAAAACTAAGATAATGACAAGTCCAATTAATAATCGATAAGGTTTCAAGTGCCTAAACAAACGTAGCAAAAAACATCAACTCCATTCATCCCGCTTTGTGGCCGATTCTTGTTGGTTAAAGTAATCCATCATCTCGGAAAGCATTTCCGCAAATTGCTGGCTTTTTTCCTCTCCAAAATAATCAATCACGCCTTGAAGCTTGTTCAAATAAGCTTCTAATACTTTTTCCGTTATCTCTTCCCCCTCTTTTGTTAATTTTACTTGAACAGATCTTCTATCATTCGGGTCCATCTGCCGCTCTACAAGTCCGTCCCTTTCTAGGCGATTAATGATTTGTGTAACAGAAGGAGCTGTTACTTGAAGGTATTTGCTTAAGCCAGATACTGTTATATCCAAATCATGATGCTTTCTAGCAGCCTTTATCGTAAACAACAATTTATATTCACTCGGTTTTAACCCCTTATATGCCTTGGGTCGAAAATGACTGCGAAACTGCATTAAGGAATGCAAGAGCTGTTTAGCAATTGGATTATTTTCCTCCACTATTCTCACCTCATTTTTCATTACTTAAGTTAATTAATAGTTAAGTAAACTAATTATATTTTTTATCTACTTTATCGTCAAATAAAATGGATAATTCCTCACAAAAAAATCTCAGGTATTAGCCTGAGATTGGATTAATTTTCAGTTAACAGCATAGTATATATCTTTTTACTTATCGGAGCATAAGATCTTACACTGTTTTGTATATTGGATATTAGCACTACGTAATCCTTTCCACCCTTTGAATAACTATTCATCCCATTCCATCCCGGTAATACCCCATGAGACGAATAATTACCTGGTGGAACTGACCAACCTTTTCGATTAATGTACCATCCATATCCATATTGAGATATTGTTTTTGGAGTAAACATTTGTAAATAACTCTTGTGGGATAGAAGTTTACCTGATTGTAAGGCATGATCAAATTTATACAAATCGTAAGCAGTCGAGTATATATCACCACAACCAAAAACTTGTGAAAAGTCTTGTAACTTTGGAGTAAAGATTATTCCCATTTTAACCCTATACCCGGTTGAGTGATATTTCTCCTTATTAAGATCCTCGCCAAACCCAGAGTGTGTCATTCCTGCTACATTAAAAATATGCTCTTTAATATATTGGTGCAACGGCATCCCACTCGCTTTCTCAATGACATATCCCAGAACGGAATAGTTAGCATCTGAATACTCCCACCTTGTTCCAGGTTTAGATTTCAGACGACGTGCAGTGACTCCAATTTCACGCATTAACTCCTCCTTTGACACTTTTCCTCCGAACTCATTACGAACAGGAATTCCAGAGGTGTGGGTTAATAAATTATACAGTTTTATCTCTCGTGAATGAGGAAAATCAGGAAGATAGTTTGATAATGGTTCATTAATATTTAATTTTCCGGATTCCTGAAGCTGTAAAAATGCGGTAGCAACAAAAGACTTTGTTATTGAACCTATATAAAAAACAGTATCTGGGTTGTTTTGCGTTTTATTTCTTTCATTAGAAAAACCGTATCCCTTATTAATAACTACCTTACCGTTATGAACAATTGTAGCTGAACCATTAAAATGAATTTTTTTCAAGTATTGATCTATTTCATCATTGTTGGAAATTCCTTTACTAGTAATCTTTTTAGAAGGATGATAAGTTTTTCCTGATGTAATAACACTCGCTGCGTTTTCTACATTCCTCTTATTAACAAGATGTGTTGCAAATCGATGTTTAACAAGAACGAACGCTGCTAATAGCAAAATTAAACAGATAATAGCAGGAATCTTCCATTGGTTCCTTCTTTTTCTTCTTAGTTGATATCTTGTTTTATTCCGCATTTTCTTTTCTCCTCATAACAATACTCTATTCTACTTTTTTGTAATTAAATCCCTACAATAATAGACGAATAATATTGTTTAAAGGTTCTCCTTAATTTGAAAAAATTATCATTAACCTCTTTTTAAATACATACAAAATGAAAAAAAAATCAGGTATTAAACCCGATTTTTTTGCGCATAAGTTTTTACTTCTCTTGCTCCTGTTTCTTTTATTAACTTCTGATCTTTCATAATAAACGGATAAAATACCAAACCTACTACAAACAAACCGATTCCCAAGAAGAAAGTTTTCATATCAGCAGTACCAGTTTTAATTACCCAGATAGAATAAATAATAGCTAAAACGGTTATTACTCCATCCAATTTCCTGAAGCCTTTTATTTTATCGTATGTTTCTCCTGTTATGACAAGTTTTAATTGATAAACTGCTGATACCAGATATGGAATTAAATAGGCTAATGTTGCAACAACAATAGCAAAATCATATGCTTCGGTAACCGTACCTGAAATAGTTGAGAAAAGAAATACCTGTGTCAAAACATTCGTAATTGATAAGGATCTGATAGGACTTCCAGATTTATTCGTTTTTGCAAAGAATTTTGGAAATAACCCTACTTTTGCTGCCTGGTATGGCACTTCAGAACTTACCACAATCCAACCAACAGTGGATCCGAATAATGAAATAAGTGCTAGTAATGCCATAATATAAGTTCCGTTATGACCTATAACCATGCCCAATGCATCCACTAAAGGTTTTTGTGAATCTTTTAATTGATCCTGAGGCAGTGCTCCCATTGTTAATAAGGTAATCCCAATATAAATGAATAGAGAAATGATTAAACCTATCATCGTTGCCTTTCTAACATCGCTTTGTGACTTCGCACGATTAGAAAGCATTACAGCAGATTCAATTCCAATGAAGGCCCAAAGCGTTGAAATTGCCCCTGCATTTACTTGTCCTCCAAGACCAACCTTATTACCAGACGCGTCAACAAATGCCTTTGCATTTCCTAAATTTGCTGCATCAAACACAAATACTGTTACAATAACAAAAAGCAAAAATCCAATGACCTTCGTAATAGTAGCAGTAAGATTTAATTTTCCAGCGGCATTGAAGCTTTTTGATAGAATAAATTGAATTCCCCATAGCATGATTGTACATATAATAAACGTAACGAATTTACCATATTCTAATTGAAAACTTCCGAAAGTAACTAAGACTTTCTTACTCTGCATGACAGGGAAAAAGGTCGTTAAATAACCGGCAAAGGAAATAATAACAGAGGCTGTCGCTGCCCAGTTCGCTGCCCAATATCCCCATGCCATACTGTATCCAGCTACTTTTCCTGCCTTCGGAGAGGAAAATAAGTTTTGAGCATAGCTTTGCGGTCCTGCCTTTAACTCAGGTTTTCTGGTTGCTAGATTTCCAAATACTAATGCAATCATAAATACACCAAGTCCTGTTGCTAGCCACGCAAGTGTAGCGCCTGTCGGACTTGCTACCTGTGCCAAATTAGCAGGTAGCATAAAAATACCGCCGCCTACCATATTTCCTATAACAAAGGTAGTTAAAATCCATAACCCCCATTTTTTTGTTTCCATCATATATCACCTTTCTAAGATGCCATTTATTATATACCGTATTAGTTCATGGACTTAGTATACTTCAATTCTCTACTTTGGTAAAGTGATAATATAATAAAATATCTTGGTAAATTTAGTAACAATCTTAGGTGTTTCATAGAAATAGCAAAAAACCACAAGTCGATTAATCAACTTGTGGTTCTGTTTGAGTGGCTTTCCAATGCTGCTCCATAGCCTGATCCACATAGACCCAGCCTTTCCACGCAATATGCATGGTATCTTTTAAGAAATACGGATCATATTCGTGTCCAGATAGATCAACGATTGGGAACCCTGAAGCACTTACCTGCTTGCAAATCTTTTTATAATAAACTTCTCGTCCGTTCTTTGGAAACCCAGTGTAATCGTACCATCTTCCATTCACCGGAAGGGAAATAAAGATTGGTTTAGCACCTTTTTCCTTTAACAGATCTAAAACCATTTGGAAATCATTGTACTCTACTGATTTAGCATAGGTTGCATGTCTATTATAATTTTTCATCTTTGCAGCAGTAGGGATTATTTTCTTTTTATAAAAACTGTATGATACATCATATGGGTTTCCTTTAGCTCTTTGTTTACCATATTGACTCGCAATTTGCTCTAATTCTCCCCATGATTTCCCTTTAACAATCTTTGGATCTTTATATCGTTTATGATTATATCCACCATAAAGTGAAAAATATAAGTCTTTCTTTTGAAGCAGCTTCCAATTCATATATGCAAACGGTCTGATAATTTCATTATCCAGTCTGAACTTGCCATGACGACCAATTTCAGACCGAAACACACTAGTAAGCATGTAATCCCTTTTTACTACATCAAACTTTAAAAGCCTGTGAATGGCTTTTCTTTTTAATCTAGGATCAATAGAATGATTAAAAGCTAAATCATATGCCTGTAGCATCGAATAATTGGGATCAAAATGAACATTATCGATTCCTTTCTTATGAAACCACTGTGGAGAAATAATAAAGACCAATTTTTTCCCTTTTAACTGATTGGAATGCGCAGCAAAGTTCATAAATTGAACTAATGACTGCGTACCTCCACGTCCATATAAAAATGGGGTAAACCCTTCCTGATTGGCTTCAAAATAATTAGAAGGATGAAACGGGTCAAATCTTGATAATTCTGATGATCCGTATATTGGAAAGTACTTCTTATCCGCTAGCATTCTGCTTTGGATATAATCTCCTTGAAACATTAAAGGACTAAGGCTTGTAGCATCCTTTGCCACTTTTTTATTCGAAATCAAATCCCCAATCCAAGCATTTGGTATAAATAAGAACACCAAAAATAGGATAACCGCTAAAATAAGTGGACCAAAAGCATATTTTTTCATTGATGTTCCACTAATTTCTCTGCTATATTGTTCGGAGTATTCCACTCCTCACGATTAAATTCTGTTATTGGAATATTGATTCCGAACCGCTCATCTACTTCTACTAAAAAGTTGATAGTACCGAAGGAATCTAGTAATCCTGTCTCAAATAAATCGATATTTGGATCTTCCTTCACAACCTCGTCTTGACAAATCTCTGCTATTAAGTTGATAATCTCTTGTTTTTCCATTTTAAATTATTCTCCTTTAACGTAGCTTTACTTGTATTGTTGTTACTTTTCGTAAATGTTTATAAACCCCACAGTAGACTTCATTTTGGGGCTACTTTTCGTATGTTATCTAAAGTAGTAGCGAAATGGTTCACCTGAAAAAATATAAAGTCCGAAACATACAAAGTGGAACGTGATAATGACCGAAACAACATGTGTAAACTTATTCTTCGGCCAAAATTTACGCTTTCTGTTCCACCTATCAAAAAAGTCATACCCAATCATTAATGCGGCCATGTAAAGGCCGTAAACGATATATTGCACGGCAATTCCATGCCAAAAGCCCATAATTAAAAATAATAACGTATAGCCGATATTGGAAACCGTGTAGCGATCACGTATCCATTTTTTCTTTGTCATCCAGAGGACAAAGCGCATATATACATAATCCCGGAACCAGAATGACAAAGTCATATGCCACCTATTCCAGAAATCCTTTATATTTCTGCTTATAAATGGAGCATTAAAGTTTTCCGGAGTTTTAACTCCCATCAAATAACTCACTCCAATTGCAAAGGCACTATACCCCGCAAAATCAAAGAATAAATATAAACTATATGCATACATGTACATAATTTGCGCTAGTACAGGTGGTACATATACATATGGATTTTTTGGCAAATAGGCCAGCAGATAGTGATGCAACAAATAAGCAATAATGAATTTATATAAAAATCCTCTAAAAATCTTGTTAATTCCTAAATACAGATACTCATAATACTGTTCTTTTGTCGGAACTGTTAAGCTATCTTTCTGAAATCTTCTCCAGCGATCAATCGGGCCAGATGAGATCGTTGGAAAGAATAAAAGAAAGTAAAGAAAATCCAGAATTGGGATATCGCTTTTTATTAAGCCGTCTCTGGTCTCCATGATCATTTGTACCGCTTTAAAGGTTAGATAGGATACTCCTAAAAACCCAATCAAATGATGAAGCCCCAAAAAGGGAAAAATCTTTACTAAGGCTAGTGGAAGAATAGACCCTACCACTGCCCAGACAAATACCGATGTTTTATTTTCCCTTTGGCGGTAAGAAGCATAGCCTTTGACTAATAAAACTTGCCATATGGTAAACACAATTAGAGAAATAAGCCCCATCATACTATTAGCGAAAATAATGGCTAACATGATTACCGTAATAATCATATTATAGGTCCTAGATTGTCTGCCCTTTAGGCCAAGTATGATCGTTGGCAGTAAAAGAATTCCTATTATCAAGAAAAAGATAAATTTTTCGTACGGAATCATACCATTACCTCAGCAGATAATTTCTTTCGATCAACCTTACCATTCGGCGTTATTGGCAGACTATGAGTATACGAAAACTTTCTTGGAATCATATATGAAGGAAGAAGTTCCGATAATTCTTTCTTTATCGCCGCTGTTAATTGATACTGTTTTTCAAAGGAGTGCTGGGCCGGAACAATAAATGTGGATAAGTAGTCAATTTTCCCATCCTTATAGACAGGTACAACCACACAAGCTTCAACATATTGAGATTTCGCAATGCTATACTCAATCTCTTCTAATTCCATACGATAACCATGCACCTTTACTTGGAAATCAAGGCGACCTTGATAGTACAGTAATCCATTTTTTCTATAGCCTGCATCACCTGTTCGATAAGCTCTTTCTCCATCGGTTTCAAAGAAAGATTTATCCGTAAGCTCTTTTTCTCCTAAATAGCCTTTACTTACGCTTGGCCCAACGATAATCATTTCTCCTTTTTCCCCTTCAGGAAGCTGATTACCGTTCTCATCCACAATCCATAATTGTGTATCGCCTTTACTATATCCAATAGGCAAAATGGAATGTGACGCTAATAGTTCATTCGTAACCTCGACCATCGTTATCGCAACAGTCGCTTCTGTTGGTCCATACAAATTAAAGACCTTTGCTCCAGGAAACCGTTCTTTTAACTGACGAGCAATATCTGCGGAAAGAACTTCCCCGCAAAACAGGAATACTTCAAGTCCCGGAAGCATTTCCTCCGAAAAGCCTGGTTCCATTAAACACATTTGAGCAAACGACGGTGTCGTTGTCCAAACCTGGATATTGGATCCCTTTAATTCCTCAAAAAGCAGTTTGGGATTTGCAATCATATCCTTCGTAATCGCAAATAATGTCCCACCTGTACAAAGGGACGGATATAGATCCATCACTGATAAATCAAATGAAAATGGTGCCTGGTTTAAAAAGACCTTCTGTTTGTCGATTGGAAAATCAGAAAGCATCCAGCCCACATAGCTTTGAAGATTATTTGCTGTAATCTGTACACCTTTTGGATTCCCAGTACTTCCAGAGGTATAGATAATATAGAAAGTATCTTCCTCTTGTACCCACTTTTCCTCAGAGGCAGCATCATCGTGAGAGCTTAAAATATGGAGAAGCTCTTCACTTTGGACCATCTTGATTGGGTAGTTTTCAAAATGGTCAACCTCTATCTCCTCTGTTGCAAAGAAAAATTCCGCCTTCGAACTATCCATGATTTTTTTTATTCGATCAATTGGAATCGAAACATCTACCGGAATATATGGATGTCCGGCTTTTACACTTCCTAAAAAAGAGACAACCATTTCAGGTGCCATATGACCATAAACTATTATAGGAGAGTGCTGCTTTTCTGAGTAATTCTCAACATAGGATGCTAAACGATTGGACTTACTCCATAAATCCTCATACGTGATGGCAGCATCACGATTGATAAAAGCAAGTCGTTTTGGTTCATTAGCAGCCAAACGTTCAATTGATTTTATTACGTTCATTATTGCTCCTCCTGATTCTTAAAATTCACTATATATAAATGGCCCCGCACTCATATCATGAAATCCATAAATTAACACCAACAATATCAGAATGAGTAAATAATACAATGTACGAAGACTCCACCATAGCACTCGATTTCCTGTCTCCTTTTCTGACTTTTTCATAAGAAGGCACCCTTTCATCCTTATCTACCTTTTGTACCCCGCAAATCAATATTTATATGATATTGATATATAGGGACATTAGGATATAAATCTGTAAAAAATCTGTAAGTATTATTACAAATTTATTACAACATCTATTAGACGTAATTCATTATAAAATAGTTTCATAAAAAAAAGATGAAAAAATCATTAGAAAAGTTCATTCATTTAAGAATAAATTAAGTAACTTCATATAAAATAGATTATTTGGGACAGAGGGACAGGTCCCATTTCCCACAATGACGCGGTTTTTTCTGATGTAACTGCCTATAAACATCTTTCTGAATAATGATCGAAAGTACCACTTTCACCACCCTTGGAAACAAAAAAAAAATTTAAGAAAATAACCTTTTTATTTATTAAATTGCTTTTCTAAAAGCAGTTCCATATACTAAGCTTGGAAGAATATGAGTCGTTTTTATAATTAGATAAGGGATGGAACTTTAGGTGGTGGGGAAAATATCTACAATTTTTTCAATAATGTCGAGGTCAATCAGTGACCAGTTTAATAAGACTTCTTCCAATAACATTGAATTTACAATATCCAATAATCGTTTGTTATTTACTAGGATTAGATCTGCATCGATTATTTTGCTATTTTTGTATGTTTACTTTTTTTATGCTGATTTTGTATTGTATAAAGGCATTCAAGAAGACATATATCGAATCCATTTAATCGCCATTCATGTGATTGGTTTTACTACTTCTATTACATTTTTATTTATACATAAACTTTTTAAAGACAAAGGATTTCCTCATACTAAATGGACAACAATCACCATTAATCTGTATATTTTTTCTTATGTAATGGGTGGTGCATTAGCTTCTATCAATAGTCAACAACTAAACGGAAATATTTATACCTATATTGTCATTCTAATTGGTGTTGCATCTCTTTTCCCTGTTCGTCCATGGCATTTCTTTTTTATTCTTATGTTTACCCATATTTTTTTCCTTATTGGTATTTATCATTTCCACGCCAATGAAAAGTATAATTTAGTTTCAGAACAAATTAATACTACTGGAACAGCAACCATTGCTTTCATTATCTGCTTGAGCCTATATTCCTATAGAAAAAGAGACTTCCAAACGCAACAAAAAATTAAAAACAGCGAGCAAAATCTGCTGCATCTTTTTAATGTAAATCCATACCCTCTTATTCTTACTGACTTTAATTCTGGTAAGATCTTACTGGCTAATAATAAAGCCCTTGAATTTTACGGAGTGGAGAAAGAAGCATTACCAGCACTGGACGTAAAGCAATTCTATATAAGCAAGGAAGAAAGATCTTTAATCATCGAGGAATTAAAGACAAACGGACAAATAGATAACTATATTGTGGAACAGTCAACAACTGATGGAACTAAAAAATGGGTATTAGTAAATTATAAATTGATAGATTATATGGGTCAAAAATGCATGCTTTCCGGAGCAACGGATATAACGGACCTAAAAAAAATTGAAACAGAGCTGGAAATGTATGCAACTACAGATATATTAACTGGCGTAATAAATAGAAGAAAAGGTATGGAAATATTACAAGATTTAATAGAGAAATCCACTACCGAGAGTGTACAATTTGTTCTACTCTTTATTGATATTAATAATTTAAAAACGGTGAATGATCGCTACGGACATCCGGAAGGAGACTCTCTGGTTAAAACAGTGTGTGATATCATTAAATCTAGATTAACTAATGCAGATATCATTTTTCGGTATGGTGGGGACGAATTTATTATTACCTTTTTGGACAAGCATACCAATTATGCTGAAAAGGTCTGGAATGAAATAGTAGAAATACTACAGGAAGAAAACACAAAAAAACGCAAACCTTACGAACTCTCCGTTAGCCATGGGCTTTACTGCTATGACTCTGATCAAAGCATTTCCCTACAAGAAATAATCGATCATGCTGACCGGGAAATGTACAAAGAGAAAGCCCTAATAAAAGGGTGGGATGAAGGGTCAGGTCCCTTTTCCCAATTTTATTGATTAAGGAAATGTGAAGCAGAAAGGAGTCCTTACCTTGTATAGAGATATTAAAGTACTAATCTTTGATCTCGACGGTACTCTCTATGAGGATACTGATCATTTTGATTTTTACGCAGAAAAACTTTGTGAGAAAATTCACCCAGATCATCAAGAGGCATTCAAAGCTGATTATGAAGCTATTTTAAAGGGAGAACACCCCTTAAGAATGGGGATGTCTTATGATACTGTGGAGGATGTCATCATTAAACATTTTGATGGTAAGATAACAGAAGTCTATCAATGGAATGGCGAGAAAGTGCCAGACCATCAGCTAGCAAAGTGGACCAATCACCCTCTTCAGCATGATTACTATTCTTTCCTCCATATTGGCGATCTTTGGTGGGTGCCCGCTGCGATTGCAAGACACTATGGTATATCTAAGGAATTAGCAGAAAGAGCCTTTCTTGAAACACGTGAGTTCATGATGACTCCTGCATTTAATATGGCAGAATTAAATGGCTTTAAAGAGAGTCTAGAAAAACTATCCTTACATAAGAATCTTGTACTTTTAACCAATTCTCCCCAAAAAGACAGTGAAGTCATCCTATTAAAGCTAGGATTTTCAGATTACTTTGAATGTAAAATATTCAACGGACAAAAACCGATTCAAACCAAGCACCATATCAATAAAATTAAAGAAAAATATAGAGTAGACTACAAAAATATTTTATGTATAGGTGATAATGCTATTAACGACATTCTTCCTGCCCAAGAACTGGGGTGTAAAACACTATTGGTTGACCCTCATAACATTAGCGCGTCCTCGGATGCGGATGTTATTGTAAGAAATCTTCCGGAAATGTTGGGTGAGTTAAAGAAGCTATTTTAAGCAGAAAGGAGCCTTATGGATAAAAATATAGTTCCTAAGGGGACTTTTACCATTCGCTTCATGTGTATTCTCTCTGGTTTCTAGTTGATTTTGCGATGTTATTAATCGTACATTATATCCATTACTTTAAATAGCAAAGAAATACATTTAAATCTGTCTAAGCAAAATAACCCATTGATTTTTCTACATCAATGGGTTTCATCATTTTTATACATTTTAATAACCTTCACAAGATCCAATGCCAGATGATGAAATGCATCTGCTTCAAACGCGACATCATCCATCGAAAGTTTCTGCTGTTCTGTGGCTGCCTTTATATACTGCATACTTCCGGCAAATTGTTCGGTGGTATCCGAAATTTGATGCATGTTTCCAATCATCGTTTTCATTTGATCTCGTACTTTTATGGATATATTTGATACTCCTTTTGATTCATTAAGAACATCCGAAATGGAAAGTACAATTTCTGCAAAGGCATTCTCCGTTTCTTGTACCTTTTTCATTCCCTCCTCTAGAACCATCCCTCCACGTGACATAGAATCAACTGCTTGAATGATTACTTTCCGTATTTCATCCGTTAGTTCCTTAATATTCATTGCTGCATTCCCTGACTGATCCGCTAATTTGCGTATCTCATTCGCAACAACAGCAAACCCTTTTCCATGCTCGCCAGCTCGTGCAGCCTCTATAGTAGCATTTAAGGATAGCAAATTCGTTTGACTCGCAATTTCACTAATCATATTCACGATTTGGTCAATATGTTTAGAATTTTGATCTAATGCATCAATTTTTTCAGATGTCTCTCCAATTGTTTTCTGAACCAGCCCCATTTGTTCCACAGTTTCCTCTACCAATTCATTTCCTGTTCTAGCCTTTTCATTTGCTTTATCTAAAGATTTCTCTACTTTTTCAATGGATTCTCCTACCATTTCCATCCCTTCCGATATCGTCAAAACATTCGTAGATGCCTGAGATGCTGCTTCCACCTGTATTTCCGTTCCGCTCGCCACCTGACTAATCGCTGATGTTATTTGTTCGGAAGCATCTTTAATTGCCGAGGATGTTACACTTAATTTTTCAGACGAAAGGGTTATATGCTTCGCACTGCCTTCAATATGTCCAAGTAAAGTATTTACACTGCTAATCATTTGATTAAATCCAAGAGCTAGAGATTGTAGTTCTTTGCTGATAGGTGTCTTTTCTAACCTAATATGTAAATTTCCCTTCGAAACTTGCTCCATCGTCTCTTTCAATTTGATAATCGGATTCGTAACATTCCGAATAGTAAAGATCCCTACTGTACTAGCAATAAAAATAGTAATAAGGGTGATGAAGAATAATAAATTTCTGTACTGAATGACCGGCTGTAGATACTCTTTATCTTGTAAGGCAATAATGTAGATTGCATCATCTAATTCTACTTGATTTGCAAAAGCAAATGTTACGCCGTTATAATGATATATTCCTTTTCCTTGCTTATGTAATTGCTTTTCAATGGCTCCCGGAAGACTGGGAATGTTGGTATTAAAACCACTGAAGTTTTCTGTTTTTCCTGTTTTCGTGAGTTTAAATTGAATAGGTGTTAAATGATTATCTTTATAATTATTTCGCGTTAAGGTTAAAGCATAAGCCAGTTTCCGATCAAATTCTTCCTTCGGTACCGTTGCTCTTAACATTGTCACTTTTTCCGTCATGACCTCAGCAGACGAAGTCAATTGCTGTTCGATTGCTTGCTGTGTTAATTGTTTGTTTTTTTCATAGCTGATGATGGCAATAATAGAGGAAGACAAAATAATGACAGCTACTATTGGCAAAATTAATATTGACCGCAGTTTCATGTTCTTGACATGTTTTACATCAAAGCCCTTTCTTATGCTCATCCACTTCACTCTCTCTTCAAGATTGCTTTATGTGTCTTTCGAACTATTACAATCTATTTAAAACTACCAATATTAAGGAAATATTTACGAATGATTAAGATTTCATTTTGTGCCTATCATCATAAAAAAGTGCCCGATAATGACACCGGACACTCACTGTTTATTTTATTGGTAATGTAACGACAAAAGTAGTACCTTTTCCAATCTGGCTATTAACCGATATATCCCCTTGATGCAGCTCTACAATTTTTTTCACAATAGAAAGCCCTAGCCCGCTGCCGCCTGCTGTTCGTGTTCTTGACTTATCCGCTTTATAAAACCGTTCAAAAATATGCATTTGATCTTCCAATGAGATACCAATGCCCGAATCGGAAATACTAACCATTATGCATTCCTGCTTTTTTGTTACCTGAATGTGAATCATGCCATGTGGTGGGGTAAATTTGATACTGTTATGAATTAGGTTAACCCATACCTGACTAAGAAGATCTTCGTCAGCAAGGATATAAACCTCCTCCAAGGAAACTTCCATTACCAAGTTTTTTTCTGTCCATTGTGGTTCACTTGCTAACACGATTTTCCTTATTTGTTTATCCAACCGATACTGCTTCTGTTCAAAAGGATGGCTTTGTGATTCTAATGCGGTTAGCTTCAGTAAATTATCACTTATTTTAGAAAGCCGGTTACTCTCCTCTTCGATAATCGCTAAATAATGGACTCGTTCTGCTCGAGTCAGACTTTCCTCTTGCAAAGCCCGTGCAAATCCCCTAATAGACGTTAACGGTGACTGAATTTCGTGGGACACATTGGAAATGAACTCTTGGCGCATCTCCTCCATCTGCTGAAGTTGTTGTGCCATATGATTAATATTTTCAACAAGGCTTAAAAATTGACGATCGCCTCTTTCAAAATTTAAATGAATGTTAAAGTCTCCTTTTGCAATCTTTTTAAGCGCGTCAATAATGGCTTCCCAAAAGGTAAGATGTCTTCTTCTAGTTGCTCTTGAGATAAGAAAGATTGTTAGTATAAATAGTATTAGGCCTATTAAATCAGTTATCAGTTGAAATAGATAACCAGCTGGTTGTATATGCTGCATTCGAAAAAAATATAAAGTGATGAAATAGGCAGCTGAATTCATCACTACTACTATTGCAAACATACCGAGAACGAATAATACAATTTCCCATAATCGCGGTCGTTTCATGACTGAACCTCTAGTCGATAACCAAGACCACGAATCGTTTTGATTTTAAAACCAATCTCTTCCTCTGGAAACTTTTCACGTAATCTTTTTATATGAACATCGACGGTACGTTCATCCCCTTCATAATCATATCCCCATATTTCTTCAATTAACTGTTCCCTGGAAAACGTCTTTCCCGGGTAGCTAGCCAATTTAAATAAAAGATCAAACTCCTTAAGCGGCAACGTTAAACTGCATTCACCAACGGATGCCTCAAAGGTTTTTCGGTTTAATTTCAAATTGCCAATTTCAATTGTTTGCGATAAGGAAATATGATACCGTTTTAGTAAAGCTTTCACTCTTACGACCAATTCCAATGGTTCAAAAGGCTTCACCAAATAATCATCCGCTCCAAGCTCAAACCCTTTCAACTTTTGTGCGGTCTCTCCCTTTGCTGTTAGCATTAAGACAGGGATATCATAATACTCTCTAAGCTCCTTACATAATTGCCAGCCATCCATATTCGGCATCATAATATCAAGAACTACCAATTCAACCTTTACAGTTTCTAACATTTTTAGTGCTTCTACGCCATCCGAAGCTTCACAAACCTCCAAGCCTTCTTTTTTTAAAAATAATGCTATTAGTTCTCGGATATGGGAGTCGTCATCCACTACCATTATTTTTGTCATCCATCATTCCCCCATTACATTCCAACGATATTTTATTATTCACTATAATTTAGAATCAAGTATATAAGGTTTATGTGAACTCAATATGAACTATTAAAATTTGTTAAAAACAAAAGGGCCCTTCATAGGACCCTGTTTATGCTCCCGCTATTTTTTGGGAGGTAATTTTTCTAAATATTGTATAGCATCCTTCATTGTTTTTACTGGAACAATTTTAATTTTATATCCAAGCTTATGCGCTTCATCCTTTATATCCTTTTCATTTGTATCGCCCTTTTGAACATCTGCCGGGCAGAAGAAGATATCAATTCCCGACTTGTGGGCAGCGACAATTTTATCACGGATGCCTCCAATTTGCCCTACATTTCCATTCTGATCAATCGTACCCGTTCCAGCAATTTGATAACCCTTTGTTAAATCTCCCGGCACTAATTGGTTATAAATTTCTAATGAGAACATGAGACCTGCAGATGGACCGCCAATATCTGAAGCATTAATATTAATTTTCCTTGATGGCTGTATTGAGAATTCATCTTCAGGGACAATTCCTATACCTGCCCTATTCGTTTTCTTATCAAGCGTTACTAATGGAATTGATTTTGTATATGTCTTTCCATTATGAGTCCAACCTAGTTGAACAGTATCTCCGGCTTTTTTCTTAGATAAATAGTTGATGAAATCAATCGACTTTTTCACTGGGTGCCCATCAACGGAATGAATAACGTCTCCAACCTTTATGGTACCCTTTGCCTTTGAGTCTGGAAGCACCATATATACGAATACCCCATTATTCTGGACGTTTACCTGTTCACCAGCCGCTTTTAAACCAGAGGTAATGGCATTTTGCTGAGAGGAACTCATCATATGCTCTAATAAGCGATCGTATTCCTCATCACTCATATCTCCCTTTACATCCTGTTCTTTTTCCATTTGCGTATGAGGTGCTACTAGCCCATATAAATAGATATACACATTCGTTGCTTTTGTAGAGAGGACTGTTGTTAAATATAGATTTCCTTTCTCATCCTTATGTCCATCCTGAACGGTTACCCGCGGAGACAATTTCTCAACAGATCCAGGTTGTTCTAAGTAATATGGCGTCGGAATAAATAAACCAATAATAAGAATGACAGCTATAATAAAAATAGCGAAAGTAGATTTTCTTTTTAAGAAGTTGTTCATATTTCGTTCCTTTCCAGTTAAAATTTCTGCCTCTAATAAAAAGGATATATAATAACTGTTTAATACATTCGTGCTATTCTGAAGAAGTTCCTTTATTTTTCTCTTATTAGGAATTCTAACATAGGTTGATTAAAAGAAGATTAGAGTTTTATAACATTTTTGGGGGATTGTAATTTTCATTCGTATACTAAAAACATGCGGTTTATTGTGGATTTCGGTCCGTTCGTGACGGAAATCGTACTGTTTACCATTTGGCTTCAGCAAAAGAAATGGCCATTCCTTTTAAAATGGCCGTTTTGTACCCTTATTTAGTTTCAAATTCCCTTTCATGTTTCAAAAGCCACTCTTTACGCCATACCCCACCTGCGTAGCCTGTTAAAGTTCCGTTTGAGCCAACAATGCGATGACAAGGGACAATAATACTTAACTTATTCTTCCCGTTCGCACTCCCTACTGCCCGTACCGCCTTTTCATTCCCTATTGAAACAGCGATATCCTTATAAGAACCTGTTTTTGCAAAAGGGATTTGCGTTAAAGCATTCCAAACTGTTTTTTGAAAATCCGTTCCTTCAAAGATATATGGAATATTGAATTCCTGACGTACCCCTTTAAAATATTCATCAAGCTGTGTGTAGCATTCCTTTAATACCTCTGGAGTATCCTCTTGAAGTGCATGAACCACTTTATCTTGTTCATTAAATAAGATGGAATAGATTGCTTCATCAGTTCCAGCAATCTCAATAATTCCTAGAGGTGATGAATAATCCAATTTATATAGCTTGTTCATATAAAGACCTCCATAAATAGAAAGTGGCATACGCTTGCCAGCCTTCCCAGTTTACCGCCATTTCTTTGATTTCCTCAATGGATGGTTTCCGATCTAATCCTAATTGAAGCTTTAATGCATTATGAAGCCCAACATCTGCGATTGGAAAGGCAGCTGGATGATGCAGACATTTCATGATAACATAGTCTGCTGTCCATGCACCCACTCCGCGAATCGCTGTTAAAGATTTGTGCATTTCTTGAAAATCCTGCTCCTTAAGCAATGCTTCCTTGCTCAATTCATCACTGGCCATCGCTTTGGCAATACCAATTACATATTCAGCTTTTCTCATAGTGAATTGAAGATCTCGGAGATCATCTACTTCTAAAGAAGCGATTTTTTGAAAAGTTGGATGGACCCAGAAAGTCTTTCCTCCAAAGGTAATGCTTTCTCCAAACTTCTCTACAAATCGTTTCTTTAATGTATAAGCAAAAGTTAGATTGATTTGCTGTCCGATAATAGCCCAAACTAATGCTTCAAATAAATCTGGTATACCCATGATACGCAATCCACTATACTTTTGGACAATCGGTCCTAGGATTTTATCTGACTGCGAAATTTTATAAAAGTATGTTAAATCTCTCTCTAAATCAAACCACTCCCATACAAAATTGGCAACTTGTTCGCGTTCCTTTTTAGATGGAACTTCACTAGGAAATTCAATTCGAAGTATTTGCGAATTACCACCTATTTTAAATAAAATCAGTTCTTGGCCTATCTTTAAAAGCTTGAGAACATGCTTATCTTGTATTTGATGCAGTACTTCTTGTTCCGACCTTCCTAAAAATACTAAGCACTCCTCAAAATTAAATTCCTTAGGAGGGAAAATTTCGAGGTACGTTTCTTGATCAACCCATTTCATATTGATTCTCCTTATTTCGATACTCACTAGGTGAACATTGCTTTATATTGCGAAACACCTTGTAATAATTAGATGTGCTTTGAAAGCCAACTTCATAACAAATATCAAGATTCGTGAGTTTAGTATTTTTAAGAAGATGTGCTGCTTTATCTACCCGGATTTTTTCCAGATAAGTTCGTGGCGTTTCTGATGTTTCCTTTTTAAATAGACGCTCGAGATAATAAGGGCTAACCCCCACGTGATCCGCAATATCCTGCAGCAATATTTTCTGCTTATAGTGATTAATTAAGAAAGTAATGACATTGCGGACAAGACCAATATTCGGAGAATGTTCCACATCTGGCTGGCATCGCTTGCAAGCCCGGAATCCAGCCTTTTCCACATCCTCGATGCTCTGATAAAATTCCACATTTACTTTTTTCGGCTTTCTTGATCGACAAGATGGCCTGCAGTATATTTTCGTTGTTTTCACAGCAGTAAAAAACAATCCATCATATTTGCTATCACATGCCATAATTTTTTCCCACATTTCATCGAAAGAAAGATTGATACATGCCTCCATGGAACATCCCATCCTTTCTAAAGCGCTTCTTCGTATAAGATAGAAGTATCTCTTAAATCCAGCAATTGAGCAGCTCTATTTTCTAAAAAGGCAATCACCTTATCTGATAATGCATTTCCAAAACTAAAGCGCTTCACTCCTAATGCTTTAAGCTTATTACAATTGGTTAGTCCAGGTAAAGATAATACATTTAAAGGGGCATTGATGCTGGACGCAATTTCCTCTATTTCTTCATCCTGTTTCAGTCCAGGGACAAAGATCCCGCTTGCACCACTTTCCACATAGGCTTTCGCTCTATCAATAGTTTCCATAAAAGGATTTTCGTTTTGAAAATAAGTATCGGTTCTAGCATTTATATAAAAATCCTTATATCCATGTTGGTCCAATGCAGATCTTATTTTGGATAGAAGCTTACAATGACCGGAAACGTCTCGAAGACCTTCCTGATTTTTCAAAGAATCCTCAATATTAATACCTGCCACCCCAACATCTGCTGTTTTTAAAACATTTGCTACAATCGTATTCATATCCTCACCATAGCCTGCCTCAATGTCTGCGGAAACGGGAATTCTCACATTTTCAGCTATCGATTTAATAATCCCTAAATGTCTGTCGAAATCAATTAATTCCCCGTCTGCATAACCTAATGAGTTAGCAATTCCCCAGCTTGTCGTACCGATCGCTTTAAATCCTACTTTTTCAAGAGTTAATGCAGATAGTAGATCCCAAGCATTCCCTAAAAATAGGATGTCCTCTGATGTATGCAGCTTATGGAATTCCTGAATTATATTCATGTTATTTCCTCCTTGTTATTTGTTGTACCCCATTTTAACAAGGAATCTGCATCCATTTCGTCCTCATTCTTGCCGTTATGGTCCCAGTATCATTCCGTAAAAAAGAAGAGCCTTATAGCTCCTCCATACCTTCCTTTAAAAGACTTTTATGTATCCAAATCGCCGCTTGCATACCTTCCCCCAATGCTATCGTTACTTGCTCTGAGTGAGCAACTACATCACCTGCCGCCCATACATGTTCAATATTCGTCATTTTCGTTCTAGGGTCAACGAGAATATGCTTGTTTTGGTGAAGTTTCACACCTAACTCTTTCACTATAGAAGAATGGACTTCATTGCCACCGAAAGCAACAAATGCACGATTTGCCGCTATTTTTTCTCCGTTTTCTAAGTGAACTCCTTGTATAGTAGAACCATCGGCAATGACTTCTTTTATTGCTTCTTGGTATAGTTTAATGTTCTTATCCTTTAATTGTTTCAATATGATGGCATCTATTGTTGCCTTTTCATGATTAATATAAATAAGATCGTCCGTCCAATAGGTTAGCGTCAAAGCCATGTTCGCTCCTACATTTCCTGAGCCGAGGACGAGCGCCCGCTTATCCTTCACTTCATAACCATCACAATCCGGGCATACATAGACACTGATTCCAAGACAAGGATAGAGATTAGGAAAGGGTGGCAACCTATCCATTACCCCAGTAGCGATTAAAATCCTTTTTGCATAAAAGGTTGAGCTAGCTTTAGAGTGGAGAATAAATTGTTTGCCTCCTTTTTCAATCCTTACAATTTCTTCCTCGATAAATTTAACACCTAATTGTTCCGCCTGAGATTTTCCTGTTTCTCTTAGAAATGGTCCACTTATACCATCTGGCCAGCCTAAAATATTGTGATATGCATGACATAAATTTGAACGTCCATAGTTGGAATCAATTACAAGTACTTTATGACAATACCTTCCTAATTGAATAGCCGCTTGCAATCCCGCAATTCCGCCACCAACAATGATGCAATCATGGACTTCAGGTTCCTTTTTTCTGTTAGATTCAAATAATACTCCATCAGGAAATACATTGTCATATTTACTGTAATGTTGATCACGTTCCATAGTAGCACCTCTATTTATTACCTTTTTAACATTATATCCCTTATTAGTAGGTGTTATAATATCCATTACGTTGAGGTTTCCCATTGTATTTCCCTCCAGAAGAGTATTTTGCGAAGGATTATTAGCCGACTGCCCAAATAATATCCACCAAGACATTCATGTTACGATATAATATTACATTCCAACCAAACTGACACAACCTCTAAGTGTCACTATTTGGTTAAATAATACTCATTATTGTTTTATTCTTGAGTTTCCTTTTCCCTATTAAAAAAGGCCACCCAAGGGATGGCTTAGAATCAAAAAAGCACTAGCTATGTTTCTAGTTAGAATTATTCAAACATCGAATTTCCTTCCATACCTACCCACAAATCCGACTGCTCTAGTTGATTTGCCATCCAAAGTAGCCAATCTTCTCTCCCCTTAGGAGCAATAAATTGCACACCTAATGGAAGACCATTTGAAGTAAGATGTGTTGGTACACTAATAGCTGGTTGTCCTGTTAAATTCGCTAATTGTGTAAAAGGAGTATAAGTTAAACTTGGTAAAAACATATCATATACAAGTTTTTGTTGTTCTGTTTTGACAAGGTCTGTAACTTTCATCAATTCCTCTACTTCCTGTTGTGTTTGTGTAAGCTCTCCTACCTTTGGAGCAGGAAATGCAGTAGCCGGTGTTACATAAAAATCATAAGTTTCGTGGAACTGAGCCATCTGTGCAGCGGCAATATCCCATTCTGCTAAACTATTAGTAAATTCTGCTGCTGTAACAGATTTACCGGCAACATTAATTACCCAGGAAACAATTTCCATGTCATTTGCAGTGATCGCTCTGCCAAGAGCATTTTCCAAATCAATCACCATAGCGGAAATTTCGCCGTTATTCATTAAATAATAGTTTTCCATCAAACGGATGCCGTCAACAGAATTAGCTTGTTCAACGACTTTATGACCTTGTTCCTCAAGCCATTTCGCAACATTATGTACTGCCTGCTTCGCTTCATCACTCACTGGTGTTCCAACAGGAGATTCTGTCGTAAAGGCAATCTTGAATTTTCGATTTGGATCCTTTTTTATTTCTTGCAGATAGCTTCCTGGGAAGAGTGGCACTTGAAAGGCAGCTTCCGGCTGAATTGTTTGTAAAAGGTCGAGCATCGCCGCACTGTCCCTGACGGTTCTTGATAAGCAAAAATCAATGGAAGCCCCTTGCCATTGGCGACCTACTCCTGGACCGACTGGAGTTCTGCCTCTCGTAGGCTTCAATCCGAAAAGACTTGTAAAAGATGCTGGAATTCGGATAGACCCTCCACCATCGCTCGCTCCTGCAATTGGAACGACTCCTGACGCTACACTTGCTGCCGAGCCGCCGCTCGAGCCGCCTGCGGAGTAATCTGTATTCCATGGATTTCTTGTTGGTCCATAGACTGCTGGCTCAGTAATATTTTTAAGTCCGTACTCCGGCGTATTGGTTTGTCCAATAAATATGAAGCCAGCTTTACGTAGGCGCGCGACAAAATTGGAATCGCGCTTTGCGATATTTTGCATTAATAGCTTTGCTCCTGCAGTTAATGGCTCACCCTCGATTGCTTGTGAGATATCTTTAAGCACAATCGGGACACCTGCAAATGGCTGATCTTCTATCGAAATGTGTTCCGCCTCTTTCAACGCTTTTTCCTTTCTTGTTCGAATCACTCCATTTAGGATTGGGTTCACTTCTTCCAGACGTTTAAATGCTGTATCTATTAATTCCTGTGGAGAAACTTGTTTTGTTTTTATTAAATTTGCTAATCCTAATCCATCATATGTTGAATAAGTGTCCATTTAGAGTCTCCTTACTTTTATCAAAATGAATTCTTCATTGATTATATGATACAATGTATTTTACAAAATTGCCTAAAAATCTGGAGGTATTATGTTAACTTTTGAAGAAAAACTAGCGATTGCCGAATCATTTCCGGAATTACAAAGAAAGAACGTGTCCTTGGGACGAGTCAATTTTCATTATGAGGAAAGTGTTTCAGATAAGAAAAATGTTATCTATCATCTTCATCCAAACGGAAATGGTTTTGTGTATGGAGAGCTTTTAAGCGAATACGATACGGACGAACGAGGAATGGTCAATATTCGCGATTTTTCCGAAGATGAGCTGCGAACCATTATTAAAAAATCCATTGTATCTTTATCGAGAACACTGGAGGAAGCTGCGATTGTGGAAGATCATCCCGAAGAGAAATGGAAAAATGATGAGGGACATACATTAATGCTCGTAAATGAGGATGATATGTGGAATGTCTATGCAGGATTGAACCTCGATGGGACGTTTAATTCCTATGGGGAGGCAACGGAATATTTACATGAAGAGGGATTCAAGCGGGCTTAGAGCCTGAACGGACCGAATTTCTGTCGGAATGGCCCGATATGCAGCTCGAACCGACCGAAAATGGAAATAAACGGACCGAAATAATCACCGAACAGACCAACTTAGGAATATGTACCTATATCAATACGTAAAAAAAAACCCGCCTATGCGGGTTTTTCTTATCCTAACTTTTCAATGAATACAACCTTTAAATAATTTCCCTCTTTAAACTCCGGAATCGTCCGAAAATCTTCAGGCAAGGAGAATTCCTGCTTCAATTGATACCTTACACCCGATTCTGTAAAAGCGTCATCAATAAACCCTTTAAATTTTCTCATATCAAACGTACTGCAATTTGTTGATGCTACAATAATTCCCTTATCCTCTGTAATCGCAATTGCATCTTTTAAAAGATTTTTGTAATCCTTTGCTGCACTAAATGTATGCTTCTTTGATTTTGCAAAGCTTGGAGGATCAAGGATTACCATATCAAATTGCAACCCTTTCCTTACCGCATATTTAAAATAATGAAATACATCTTCCACAATAATATCTTGTTTTGCAGCATCGATTCCGTTAATTGTAAACTGCTCCGTGGTTTTCGCTTTACTTCGATTTGCAACATCGACGCTCGTCGTTTTTGAAGCACCCCCTACAGCAGCAAAAACAGAAAATGCTCCTGTATAGGAAAAAAGATTAAGAACTGTCTTATTTTTAGCGTATTCGTCACGAATCGTTTTCCGAACCTCACGCTGGTCCAAAAACACACCGACCATGGCGCCTTCGTTCAAATAAACCGCAAATTGAACCCCATTTTCTTTTACCAAGATTGGAAAATTACCGCGTTCCCCCATGACAAAATCATCATCTTCTATGTATTGACCTTTTGTGTCAAAACGTTTCTTTTCGTATACACCTTTGAAATCAACAAGATTCTCCAATGCCTGTAAGACGAATGACTTAAAATGATAAATTCCTTTACTATACCAATTCATTACGTAGTAGCCATCGTAATAATCGATGATCAGACCGCCTATTCCGTCGCCTTCACCATTAAAGACGCGGAATGCTGTCGTCTCGCGATCTTCAAAGAAATGCTCCCTTTTCTTAAAAGCTGTGCTTAATTTCTTCTCAAAAAAGCTTTCATTCAGATCCTCATTCTCTTTTTTACTTAGTATCCAACCATATCCTTTGTTCTGTTTCCCAAAATACCCCTTCGCAATAAAATGTTTTCGTTCATCTAACAGTTTTATAATGACTCCTTCATCTTGTAGATGATTAATATTAGATAACGACTCTTTTAAAATAAGAGGATAACCTTTCTTATATTGATTTACATATTTTGCTTTTACTTGTATGCTTACTTCTTTATTCATGAATACCGTCCAATCTACGACATTATTTTTCCGATTTCCTATTAATAATCATCAACATGATAAAGGAAATCACGATAATACACCCAACCCAAGCCCAAGCAAGCTTCGTATTGCCTGCGTCAATTGCAAGATATACCGCTGTTGGGAGTGTTTGTGTTTTACCAGGGATGTTGCCGGCAAACATTAAGGTTGCCCCAAATTCGCCCAGTGCACGAGCGAAACTAAGAATTGCTCCAGAAATAATCGATTTATATGCAAGTGGCAGCAAAATAAACAAAAAAATGACTCTTCTATTTGCCCCGTCTACTTTCGCAGCTCCTACAATATCCAAATCAATTGCTTCAAATCCAGTTTTGGCGGATTGATACATAAGCGGAAACGCCACAACTGCTGCGGCAATCACAGCTGCTCCGAACGTAAAGATAATAGATTGATGAAAAAGCCAATCATATAGCCTGCCGATAGGACTATTTTTCCCAAAAGCTACAATTAATAAAAATCCAATTACAGAAGGCGGCAAAACGAGCGGCAATAAGAACAACGTTTCTATCATACTCTTTCCTTTAAACCTTTTATTTGCCATTATTGCTCCAATGCATACACCCACAATTAGGACAATGATACCAGAGATAACCGCTACTTCAATGGAAAGCCTAACTGGTGACCAAAAATCATTTACCATTCTTTATAATCCTTTAAAACCGTACTTTTTAAAGATTTCCATCGCTTGATCTCCTTGCAAATAATCAAAAAAGGTTTTTGCTTGTTCATAATGCTTTGTATTTTTCACAATTCCTGCCGGATAAATGATAGGTGAATGTGTATTATCCTTAGCAGTTGCAACTATTTTAACCTTTTTCGATAAAAGTGCATCTGTTTTATATACGATTCCTGCATCGACGTTTCCAGTCTCAACATAATTCAATACTTGTCTAACATCTTTCCCATAGACAATCTTGTTTTCTACCTCTTTCCAAATCTGCATATGATCCAACGTTTCCTTACCGTACATTCCCGCAGGTACCGAAGAAGGAGTTCCGATAGCTAATTTCCTTGCCTTTGTTAAATCTTGAAAAGAAGAAATATTATTGGTTGCATCTTTCGGCACAATAAGCACTATCTGGTTCCCTACCATATTCTTTCCGTCCTTTTTGGCAATGGAACCATCCTCTACAAGCTTTTGAAATTTATCTTCTGCTGCTGAAAAAAAGAGATCCACGGGTGCACCTTGTGAAATTTGCTGCTGCAGGGCACCAGATGCACCAAAATTAAAGGATAGAGTAGTATTTTTATGCTTATTTTCGTATTCCTTTTTGATATCTCCCAATGCATCTTGTAAACTCGCAGCAGCCGATACGGTTAGTTCTACTTTTTTTGCCTTATTGGAATGACCATTACTACTACAGCCTCCCGATATAAGCAGACATATGATTCCTAAAAAAAGTAATAGTTTTTTAGCCATACTTGCCTTCCTTCCGTATGTATTCGATGAAAAATACTATATTTTTACCATATGATACATTCTGATATTTATTATATTAACATGTAATCTGATTGATTTAACGAAATTAAAAAAGATCAGCTCTCAAAAAGAACTGATCTGTCTTATCATTCAAGTTCTATTAATTCATTAACGGAGACTTCTTGTTCCTTTTCAGGCTGATCAAGAGGGTAAATTCGTGCGGTTTCCCTATTCTCATCCACATTCTGGATATAGACAGGAGTTCCGTTGTATATTACATTCGCCATTATCGGTGAGCTTGCAATTTCTTGTGCACGTTGTTTGTTCACTATTCTAATCCTCCTTTGTTATAGCTATATCCTTTGAAAGAAGATATTAGATTATTCCTCTGAAAACAAAATTCCCCTCAAAAGGGGAATTTTCCATTATTTATATATTAGGATCTTACCAACCGTACCATCAGAGCTTTGACCTGTAACACGCACTTTCAGGCCATAGCTTGTAATATTGCGTCCGACATCAGGAGCTTCCGGATTCGAATAGTTGTGGCTATCATCAAATATTGCATTCTTTTGCGTAAAGTTGTCCTTCAAATAGAAGGATTTATCCCCAATTGTTACATCGGTCCCTTTCTCTGTATTGAATGCTGCGTCATGGACTTGGTAGCTGTTAGAACCGAGGCATTTATTTGTGCCGCAAACGGTTCCTAATTTATCATGCCAGACGTTATTATGCTGGTCAGCATCCACTACACCGAGGAAGCCGTCACCTGGGTGGTAACCTGGCCCTGTCCAGTTGTTATCGAATGCATTATCCACATACCAAACCACTAGACCTGGATCAAATGAGAGCATGGTTCCACGTCTGTTAATATGGGCAAGACCGGAGTCCGAGCCATTATGTGTTCTCCACTCAAGCAAGTAATAATGTTTTGTATACTTATTTCCATCTGTATTTTTGAAGCCGCCACTTAAATCAAATTTAGGTGTTCCTTCTGCATCATCGGATAATAAATTTTTTCCATCCGCAGAAACATTAATATCATCAACATAAAATCCTGGTTCAGCTACATACGGATCGGATTGATAATGGAAGCTTATTTGCACTTTTTTTCCAACATAAGGAGTTAAATCTACTTTTGCATCTTTCCATCCATCCGAATTACCAGTTATTCCATTACCAAGATTTGCGCCATTAGGGTTAGATTTAGTTGAAATCGAAGGAACCTCCACTCCTTTTCCATTCACCTCAACATAGCCATAATCGAAATCCTGCTCAATAGAGTACCATGTTTTAAAGGACAATTCTGCACTTTTAGCATTGGTTAAATCAATGGTTGTAGTCATCTTAGTATCCAGATTATTATCACTGCCACCAAAATACTCTGATACACCACTTGCAGGTTTGTTAATAGCTTGCTTCTTATCAGGCAGGTTAATCTTTACTACATCGTTATTCGTGCCTTTTGAACTTGCCTCATCTAAAAGAATCTCGGTACCTTTAGATGTAACATTTTTAAAGTCAACTTCTGTTCCTGATTGCCAATTTGGAGTAAACACAGGAGTTGTCATGGAAGCCTGTAAATACTCTTTATCATATGGACTAAATCCAGACGGCTCTGTGCCTGGGATTGCTCCTGACCAACTTCCGCTCGACATAATAGACCAGTTGCTAACAGGCTCACCTGCACCACTGTATAACGTGTCATATTCATCAGGTAATCCGAGATTATGTCCAAATTCATGCGCGAACACTCCAGCTGCACCATCTTCAGGCTCCACTGTATAAGCATATCCAGCTAGCGCCCCTCCCCAATTTGGCACATCTGTTTTTGTATTAGGAATCGCTGCAACACCACCTAAATTCCAGCTATGCGACCAAATGGCATCGCCGCCAATTTTACCGCCACCTGCTTCTTCCCCAACACCGGAGTGAATCACCATTAAATGATCAATAATACCATCTGGCTCTCTTGTGTCTCCATCTCCATCAAGATCATATGGATCTTCTTGGTCATATTTATTTAAATCGCCCACAGATGGATCTTTTGCAGCTGCAGCCAATGCTTCCCTAATTAAAGCCCTAGGATTGGCATCATTACCTCCAGATGTGCTATGTGCACCATAGTAAGCTGCTGGATTCTTTGCGGTATACCAACCTGCCACTGCCCCATCAACGGAATAACTGCCACCCGACTGTTGCTCATAAAATTGCTTCATGGAAATTTTTGTTTTTCCGTCTGGCCCGACATATCCATCATCCCCAAAAATCATATCCTGATAATGCTGATGTGAATATGCATCTGATCCACTATAGTACATATCGGTTTCATCCTTTGTCACTTGACCGTGAGGCAAATCTGGAAAGTCGATTAAGAGAACAAGAACTTCGTCTTTTCGTTTCTTGCCATCCCATTTTTCCGTTTGAACAGGTGCAATAACCGATTGTTTTGCCTGCCCGTTTTTATTTCCCTTTCCTTTATAAATCCCATTGCTATCCATTTTCTGCTTCATCGCTTCTTTCACAGCTCCAGCATTTCGGGCAAACGAGTTCGTCTCTTTGGATGAACCCGTGGCTAATGCCATCTTATGGAGATATTCTTGTAGTGCTTTATCTTCTTCTGCTGGTGAAGCATCTGCTGCAATAGTTCCATTTTTCTTTAACATGTCAATTAGGCGCTCATTATTGGCAACTCCCAAATCAATTGGAGCAACATCAATAGCCGCTGAACTTTTAACATTTGGAACCGCAGCCTTTTCCGCATGGATTCCACCAGCATATGAACTAATTACTAATCCTGCTAATAATAATGGAACGCTAAATTTCTTCTTCCAGTCTTCCAAAATAAATCCCCCTCATATAATAGTAAAAAAATAAATAATTTCTTAGGACGGTCCCCCTCATCCCTCCAATATCCCGTCAAAAATAAAATGTATGTGTAATATAATTCAGAACATGTTCAAAAAATCCTTTCACGAAATTTGTCATTATCTGAAATTGATTCGATAGTATGCGACCTATTTCTATCATTCTCACTCCAAAGTCCTTTGAAAAAGCTAATAGTCCTCTTTCACTTGAAAGTTTTGTAGAATACTCATGAAAAACAGCCTCTGGAAAAACATAATGTTACATTTTTCTAGAGGCTGTTTTTTACGATTCTACCGTATTCTCTATATTTTTAAATTGGTTGAAAAACATACTATAATATCTTCCTTGCTTCTCCATCAGCATATCATGATTGCCTTTTTCAATAATTTCCCCATGATCGACGACCATAATCGAGTCGGCATCCCGGATTGTATTCAAACGATGAGCGATAATGAAGCTCGTTCGGCCCTGCATAATATTTAGTAATGCCTCTTGGATATGGAGCTCCGTTCGTGTATCAATGCTGCTCGTTGCTTCATCTAAAATAAGTAGAGATGGTTTGGATAAGATGACCCTTGCAATTGCCAATAGTTGCCGTTGACCTTGGCTTAAGTTGCCGCCATTTTCCGATAACATCGTGTCATATTTTAATGGCAATCGGTTAATGAACACATCGGCATTCGCCATTGCTGCTGCTCTTTTCACTTCCTCATCTGTTGCATCCGGTTTTCCATACATAATATTCTCTTTAATTGTTCCTGAAAATAAGTACGTATCCTGAAGAACAATTCCAAAGCATCTTCTTAAACTATCTCTTGTGTACTCCCTAATATCACGCCCATCGATGTATATGCTGCCGCTCGTCACATCGTAAAATCGGGTTAAAAGGTTCACGACAGTGGTTTTTCCTGCTCCAGTTGGTCCAACCAATGCGGTACTCTCTCCCACTTGAGATTCAAAATTAATATTCCTTAAAATAGGTACATCCGATCTGTAACCAAAGCTAACATCTTTAAATACAACATGCCCTTTTGGATTTTTTAATTCAACAGCATTTGGTAAGTCTTTCGGCTCTTCTTGTTCATCTAAAATTTCAAAAACCCGTTCTGCACCGGCAACCCCAGATTGCAGGACGTTAAAGATATTAGCAAGATCATTCAGAGGTCTGACAAACTGTCTAGAATAGCTTAAAAAACTGGCAATCACCCCTACTGTAATCAAGCTTTTCACGGCTAAAATCCCACCGACAATTGCAACGGCTGCAAATCCAATATTATTTATAACGTTCATGATTGGCATTAAAAATCCAGAAAATATTTGTGCCTTCAAGCCAACTTTTCTTAATGCTGTATTTACTTCTTCAAATTCTTGGATAGCCTTTTCCTCGTGATTAAATGCCTTTACCACCTGAATACCCGATATGGTTTCTTCAATATGACCATTTAACTTTCCTAGTTGAGCTTGCTGATTTTTAAATAATACACTTGTTCTTTTAGCAATAGCACTTGTCAATAAATATACTAATGGTACAGTAATAAGACTGGCTAACGTCAAAATGGGGCTCAAAATAAGCATCATGATAAATGATCCTAAGATGACGATAGATCCAGACATCAACTGTGTTGTGGACTGTGAAATCGTATTACTCACATTATCAATGTCGTTCGATAGTCTACTCATTAATTCCCCGTGCGTACGTTTATCAAAAAACGCTACCGGAAGCTTTTGCAGTTTTTCGAATAAGGATCTCCGCAAACCTTTCACAATACGTTGTGACACCCCCGCCATTAACCAGCTCTGTAAAAAGGTAAGGACGCCATCTGCAATATACGTAAGCAATAGCACAAGAATCATTATCTCCAACAGACCGAAGTCAACTTTTCCACCTTTTGCAGACATGGCATCAATAGACTTTCCAAGCAAATACGGGGCTGACAGCGTCAAAACGGAGTCAATCATAATAAACAGAAATACCGTTGATAGAAGCTTACGTTCCTTCCCAATGTAAAACCATAATCTTTTAATTGTTCCTTTAAAATTTTTAGGTTTTACAACGGGTGCTCCTCTTCCATGACGACCTCCACCTGGACGAAGTGGCGGTGGCGCAGCTTGCCCGCCTCTATTTTCATTTCTAACCGGTGGCATTTTACCGCACCTCCTTACCTACTTGAGAATGGAAAATTTCCTGATACACTCGGCATGTTTTCATTAATTCCTCATGCTTACCTATTCCAGATACTTCCCCATTATCCAAAACGATAATTTTATCGGCATCCATAATGGAGGATATTCTTTGGGCAATTAAAAGACAGGTTAACCCTTTTGCATATTTTTTCAGTGATTCTTTAATTCTTGCCTCTGTCGCTACATCTACTGCACTTGTACTATCGTCTAAAATAAGAATTTCCGGTTTTTTTACCAATGCCCTTGCAATAGAAATACGTTGTTTTTGGCCGCCTGAAAAGTTTACTCCGCCTTGGCCGATACGGGTATCATACCCTTCTGGAGAAGCGGAAATAAAGTCATCGGCCCCTGCCATTGTGGATGAATCCTTAATCTCTTCCATCGTTGCATCTTCTTTTCCCCAGCGAATATTTTCTACGACTGTCCCGGTAAAAAGAGTAGTCTTTTGCGGAACTATGGCAATTTTCTCCCTCAGCTTTTTGGGATCAATATTGCGAATATCCTCCCCGTCTACCTTTATAGAGCCAGATGTAGGTTCATAGAAGCGTGGGATAAGTCCAACAAGACTGCTTTTTCCAGAGCCAGTTGATCCGATGATCCCAACCGTTTCACCAGGTAAACAAGTTAAATTGATATTTTTCAAAACAGGCTCTCCAGATGTACCCTTATAGGAAAAAGAAACATTTTCGAAATCAATTCTTCCTTTTATATTAGAGTCTCCTGCTGCTCCTTCTTTCCATGTCACTTCATTCTCTTCCGCAAACACTTCTCCAATACGGCCTGCAGATGCACGCGCCCTTACAAACATATTAAATACCATGGAAATTGTCATTAAAGAAAAAAGGATTTGCGTCATATAATTGATAAACGCAATAACATGGCCTACTTGGATATTGCCGGATTCCACCCCATTTCCCCCTAACCACAGTACAGCTATAATACCGAAATTAACGGTCAGCATAATCGCAGGGCTAAAAACGGACATTAGTCTTATGGCCGAAATCGATTTAGCTTGAAACTCTTCATTTGCAGCATTAAATTTTGTCACCTCATAATCAAAGCGATTAAATGCCTTCACCACCCGAACTCCGGATAAATATTCACGCATTACTCCATTAACTCTATCGAGCGATTTTTGTACTTTTAAAAATAAAGGAAAGCCAAGCTTCATGTTCATGACAATTAGTATTCCTACCATTGGAACCACTACTGCCAATACAATGGCTAAGTGCAGGTTTTAGCGTGCAGCCATAATAAGCCCGCCGACACACAGAATGGGTGCCTTTGCAAAAATCCTCATTAAGCCGTTAACAAAAGTCTGAACTTGTGTTACATCATTCGTTAACCTTGTAATTAACGACGCCCGGTCAAACTTATCAATTTTTTCAAAGGTTAAACCTTGAATTTTTTTAAATAAATCCGATCGAAGCTCCGCGCCAAAGTTTTGCGACACCATACTAGACACAATATTCCGAGTGGAAGCCGCTATTGCTCCAAACCCTGTGATTAGAAGCATAAGCCCCCCTTTTTTCATTACATAACTTAAGTCTTTATTCGCTACCCCAATATCCACTATTTTGGACATAATGGTTGGTTGCATAAGGTCACAAATAGCTTCAATGGCTACAAATATTACCCAAACCAAAAAAGGCAGCCAGTATTTTTTCGCATATTTTTTTAAGAACCTCATCTAACTCCATCCTTCGTTTTCAAATATTTCGTAAAACGAATCTACTATTTCAAAGATACTATCCATTTTCAAAATAGTCACTACTTTTTTCGCCCTCCTAAGTAATTTAAGAGGAGTTTATCATACGAAGCACGAATACACTTCATAGAGGTGAAGAAAATGGCTATAGTTTTAGAGTTTACGGAGATTCCTGCGCTTGAAATAGAGAATTTTCACCTGCGGGGAATGACCTTGAAAGACGCACCAAATATGTACTCCTTTATGAGTGATAAAGAAACCATGAAGTACATTACCCCACATCCTATCGAAACCGTTAAAGAATTGGAAGCATCTATTAAAAATAGCTTGGAGAATTTCAAACAACAAAAGGAGATTCCTTGGGTAATAATCAATAAACAAGATGAACAAGTGATAGGTATGTTCCGTTTCCACAAATTACATACACGGCATCAAAAAACGGAAATGGGTGTCGTCATTCATAAAGACTTTCAACAAAAAGGAGTAATGACAGAAATACTCCCAAAAATCTTAGAATTTGGGTTTAACACCCTCGGATTAAACCGAATGGTCGGTGATATTTTTGCAGATAACAAAGGTTCAAAAAAGCTGATGGAGAAGTTTGGATTCCATAAAGATGGGATTCTTCGCGAAACAGATTTTGATGGAGAAAGGTTTTATGATACCATGGTTTATTCCATGTTAAAATCAGAATATCAAGAAGGTGGACCTATGAAGAGTCGCGGAGAAATTTCTTTGGCGGACTAGGAATCTCTTGAATGCTAAAATAGTCTTATTTAAGAATTTAAAGGACACTGGATCCGTTATTCACTAAAAATCGCAAGAAAAGCATTTAGTAAGATATCGGATCTAGTGTCCTCAAATATGTGGATAGAGGCCAGTTTCAACTAACTAATGAATCTGGTTTCCGCCAATTATTCCTTTCTATCTTTGATATTGCACCCGATGAAGTCTCGCAAAAATTCCATCCTTTTCAATCAACTCATCATGCTTTCCTTCTTCCGCTATACCTGATTCATTTACAACGACAATGCGATCTGCATTGCGAATAGTGGCCAAGCGGTGTGCAATAATTAAGGTAGTTCGATTTTTTGCCAGTTCAGTCAAAGCTTGTTGAATAATCATTTCCGTCTCAGTATCCAATGCTGATGTCGCTTCATCCAATATTAAGATTGGTGGATTTTTAAGAAACATTCTGGCAATCGCAATTCTTTGTTTTTGCCCTCCAGAAAGCTTCAATCCTCTTTCTCCAATTTGCGTTTCATATCCAAATGGCAATGAGGCGATAAAATCCTCTAGATGTGCACGCCGAGCTGCCTCTTGAATATCCTCTTCTGTAGCTTGCAGATTTCCGTAAGCAATATTTTCCCTTAAAGTTCCGGTAAATAGGAATACATCTTGTTGGACAATTCCAATTTGTGATCTTAGCGAACGCTTAGTCATTTGCCGAATATCAATGCCATCGATTGTAATGCGCCCACCATCCACATCATAAAACCTTAGGATTAAAGAACAAATGGTGGTTTTACCAGCACCGGATGGACCGACAAACGCTACTGTTTCTCCAGCGCTAATGTTCAAATCAACATTTTCTAACACTACCTTATGCTCATCATATCCGAAAGTAACATTCCTAAATTGAATGTCTCCTTTAAGAAAAGGCACATCTACAGCATCCTCAATATCTACCACATCCGGGTCCGTATCCATTAATTCTGTAAATCGCTTGAAACCAGCCATCCCCTTTGGATAAAGTTCCATTAATGCACTTATCTTATCAATCGGTTTAAATAGCACATTAATATACAGCACAAATCCGACAAGTTCTCCATTTGTAAGCTGATCATTAAAACATAACCATGCACCGTATATTAAAACAGCAAGCGTTATGAAACGAGTCATCATGTAAATCCCTGAATTACTAAAGGCCATGACTTTGTAACCGCCAAGCTTAGCAGTTCTAAACTTCTGATTATTTGTTGTGAATCTCTTCATCTCATATTCTTCATTTGTAAAAGATTGAACCACTCTGACCCCGGAAACGCTATCCTCCACGCGGGCATTTACATCAGCAATATCACTATACATCTGCTTCCAAGCCCGATTCATTTTTAAATTACAAACAATGATGAGCCAAATTAAGAACGGAACGATAACAATAGCTAGGAGTGCCAATTTCACGTTAACCGTAAGCATAATAATGAGTGCTCCAACAAACGTCATCACCGCGATAAATAAATCCTCC
>Ga0224736_1006_pt1 | contig 93287 bp, 87 predicted proteins | sample IA12soil_MG_GH6A_FD_161628 | JGI IMG/M metagenome (GOLD analysis project Ga0224736, IMG submission 161628) | Enriched cells from agricultural soil in Iowa, United States - IA12soil_MG_GH6A(-) | ecosystem: Environmental > Terrestrial > Soil > Agricultural land | place: USA: Iowa | collected 2017-05-08
ACCCTTTCTAAAACACACTTGATTTCCTACCTTTCAAATGCTGTCCGTTATCGTTTTTAGAGAGTTATAAAAAAAATGCACTCAAGAATTCCGAACGAATCTCGTGTGCATTCATTTTCATTGTATATCCATTAATCCATACTTTTTTCGAAATCTTAATAGAATCTTTACCCAACTATTTGAAAAAATGGCCAAGAAGAAAACATTTGAAAGGGCATGTGCTAGATCAAAGTAAAAGCCTTTTGCGTAATATGCAATAAATTGGGCAAGGGTAATGTTTTGAAAAATTCCCACAACATATGATAAATTCATAATCCAGCCAAATAAAATTCCAGATATAAAGCCGAAGATGCATCTAGTTATAGTTGTCCGCATGAACCATGTATCCCTTAGTAATCCTGCTGCCACGCCAATCATCCCCCACGCATACATTTGCCACGGAGTCCAAGGTCCTTGACCTAAGAAAAGATTGGATACTAATGCAGTTAGTGCACCTACAACAAATCCACTTTCAGCGCCTAAGGCAATGCCTGTTACAATAATCACAAAAGTGGATGGCTGTACACTTGGTATAGAAGCAAATGGAACCCTGCTGACCGCCGCCACTGCTGCTAGAACAGCCAACATCACAAGTTCCCTTCCAGATATATTGCGTCGTTCGAAACGTATGATGAACGGTAGAAATGTGCAAATCATAAACAAGATACTTACAATAATATAGTGATGTTGAGCGATCAACTGAAAAGCAACTAAAAGAAATAAGAGAAAGATTACCAGAATTCCTAGGATGTACCGAGAACGTGCCATACTTTTCGTGCCTCCTCCACCGTTAATACATCTGGAACATGACTTCCTCTAGTTATTCGGTTAATGACAGTTGTGTAAAATGTATTCCCTCGAAAAAACTTGTCGGGTGAGTCTGTAACAGTAATATTCCCCTGGAACATCATTGCACAACGAGTTGCATATTGGGCTGCAAACTCGATATCATGTGTAACCATGACAATGGTCAAACCGTCTTTTTGCAAAGACTTCAATAACTGTCCTAACTTCATTTTTGCTTCTGGATCGAGGCCTTTTGTGGGCTCATCTATTAATAAGATAGAAGGATTTGAAAGCATTACCCCAGCTAGGGCTGCCTTTTGTACTTCGCCGCCACTGACATCGTATGGATGACGATCCTTTAATTCTATTAAATCAAATGCTTCAAGGATTTTAATAATTTTCCCATCTGGATCGTTTAGCTTTTGCTTCCTTGCAATCTCGGTTAATTCCAAGAGAATCGTATCTTGTAAAAAGAAAAGCTTTGGATTTTGCGGGAGATATCCTATCTCTATTGGCAATGGCCCCTTTACTTTCTTTCCTCTATATGTGATTGTCCCATGCTGTGGTTTCTGTAGTCCTGCCATGATTCTAAGCAAAGTGGATTTTCCGGTCCCATTCGCCCCAACAATTGCAAGCCATTCTTCGGAATACACTTCCATTGACAGATCATCCAGAACTTTTTTTTGGTTCCTATCATACTGGAAATCAATCTCCCTCATTTTTATTAAGGGATTGGACATTGGAAATTTTACTTTCATTTGCTGTTTTGTTTCTATGGTTAAGTTGCCTATCCAGCGTTTTCCTTCTTTAATCGTTAACGGTATCTCTTCTTCACGCACTGCATGTGTGTGCTCAAGATAAAGTACAGCACTGCCAGGCAGATAAGAATACATATTGTTTGACGGATTGCCTATTTCTTCTATAATTTTACGAGGAGGTCCATCATGTGTTTTCCTTCCTTGTTCCAACACAATTACTCGATCAGCAAGTGCAAACAGCTCTTCCAACCGATGCTCAGCAATGATTACGGTAACCCCAAATTCTTCGTTCATGCGATGAAGCATACCGATAAAATCCTTCGCTGCGACAGGATCCAATTGTGCGGTAGGTTCATCTAATAGTAAAATTTGCGGTTCCATTAAGATTACAGATGCTAAATTTAATAATTGCTTTTGTCCGCCAGATAATTCATGTGTTCGTTTATGAAGTAAATGTTCTAATCCGAAAAAATGAATCATTTCTGCTACTTTTTTTCTCATTTCTTCTGTCGGCATTCCGATGTTTTCTAATCCAAAAACCAGTTCTTCCATGACTTGATCCATGACAATTTGATTTTCTGGATCCTGAAATACCATTCCAATAGTCTGAGCTAATTGTTCACTTGAAAACTGAGACAGAGGTTGATTCTGTAAAAGTAGTCTCCCCGATACATTTCCATGTGGTGCAATTTCTTTTTTTAGCAGCCTTAATAGGGTTGATTTACCACTTCCAGACGGACCGCAAAGAACAATAAACTCCCCTTGCTCCGCACGAAAAGAGACTTGATCCAGAGCTTTTCTTGCTTGATCTGGGTACTGAAATATTATATTTTTCGCTTCCAATAGTGCCATCTAAGTGCCTCTCTTTCCTCTATGCCTAGCGGAAAACCTAAAAATAAAATAAAGATAAAAAGATAAAACCATTCCCTGCCTTCTAAAAAAATCGGTTCCAAAATAGGGTTGATGGATAATACACCATCACCAAGCCACCATCCAAATATACTGATACTTCCAACTATCGCCATATATATAATAGCCAGCCAATCTTTTCTTTTCATTTTAAAAGGAATGTAGCGGCTTCTTTTTCGTAATCCGTACCCTCTTCCAGCCATGGAATCAGCTGTTTGCAAGGCTTCCTCCAGTGACCATGTAAGCAGTATTTGCACAAGCTGAATACCATTCTTTGCACGTTCTTTCATTGTTCCCGAGTTAACCGAAAGGCCTTTGCCCCGCTGTATCGTTTGAATTTCCTTCAATCTTCTCCGTAATAACGGAACAAATCGCATAGAAATCATTGTTAATAATGCCCATTGTGGGAGCCATTTTGAAAATAAATATAAAAATTTATCAGCAGTAATCACTAGATTATAAGAAGAAAACAAAACCATTAAACAAAATAAAGATAAGGCAAGAATTATCCCTTGGATAATTGCCTCCAACATAATCGGGTTTTGTCCAAAATAAAATAAAATATGGGTTCCACGGTGATTAATCAATGGATTCACAATTAGAAAAAATAGGGAAAGTATTACTAGCGTCCTCCACCACTTTTTCAATGTCTTTCCTCGATCAAGAGCAATATTAAAACAAATTAGAATGATGCCGCCAATAAACAAAAACACCGGATGCTTATTTAGCATAACCAGTGCTGCTGCTCCCACATAATAGAAGAAACTAACAAATGGATGAAATGAACGAAACCCTCTATTCATTTATTTCGTATCCTTCGTATAATCTGTTGTATATATCCATCGAATGGTGTCACCATTTTTGACTGTTTTAATTCCGGCACTGCGGTCAAGTTTGATGCCATTCTTTTCAGCTATCCATCCACTTAATGGTCCATGATCAAATTCAAATAAATTGCCAATCCCTTCTACATATGCAGACGCACCGCTGCCTCTCACACTAATAGGTATACCTTTTTGTTTTAGGATGTTTCTTGTAGCAGTAAGAATAGTATCCCCTTCGTGAATGGATACTTTCGTCGGAGAAAGAATGGTCTTATTTAGATCATTACTTATAACGGATATCGTAACACTTAAGACTGGCTCAGGAGACTTTGTTGTCGTGTTTGTATTTGTTTTATTTGAATTATTATGTTGATTCGCGGTTGATTTTGATTCTGTTTTTGCATTAGATTTTGAATCCGTTTTTGCAGTTGTGTTCGCTTTGGATGTTGCATTTGTTTTCGGACTTACAGTGTTTTGTTTTTTTTCATCGGTCGATTTCAATGAGGAATTGTTAGATTTTTTACTATTATCATCAGGTTTTTTTACTGTTGTTTCTGATTTTTTGTTAGAAGTTGGCGTTTCTTTTCTTTTTGATTCTTCCGTTTTAAATTGTTGATTTGCTATATTTTCATTCTTTTTTTGGTTGGATACCACCGATTCGGAATGAGTTTCTTCCTGCTGTTTTGGACTTACAGAGTCTTTTTGGCAGCCGGAAATGATGAAAATAATAAGGAGAGATGCTAGCATCATACAAGCTGATTTAAATATTTTCATTCTTACGGCCTCCTAGTTGTCTTTGGATATGCATAAATGATGTAGCGTTTTGGTGCATTGCCAACATAATGAAAAGGATAACAGGTCGTCAGTACAAGTTCTTCCTTTGGTTTTGTGGAGTGAATAATCGTTCGATCATCTGCATGAACAATTTTCATATGATCAACTACATATAGATAAGAGCCACTTTTTAATTTTAGCGTAACAGTGTCACCTTTTTTTATCTCTCCAAAACGTCGGAACATAGTATCGCGATGCCCCGAAAGGACAATCTGATCCTTATTTCCTGGTAAGGCTGACGTTTTATAATGTCCAACACCTTTTTCAAGATTATCCGGCGTGGTTCCTTCCACAATTGGAAGTTCTTTTTCGAGTCTTGGAATTTCTAAAACTCCTATGATATTTTTATCTATTTTTTTGCTACTACTATATTTTCCTTGTTCCTTCACTGAATTACCTACTTCATTTGTCATAGCTTTCGCTTGTTGAAGAGTCGACACTTGAAGTTGTCGACCCTTCCAAATATTCCATCCACTATAGACTAGACAAATGATTCCTGCTGTCATCATCACCATCGCAAGTTTCTTCATTTTTACGCCGCTTTCTGTTTACGATAATAGAGGTAAATAGCTGAACCAATAATTAATAGGATTACACCAAGTAACAATACGTTATAATTATTAGTTGCTGTATTTGGCAATAGCTGACCTTCTGTTGGCTGTTTTGTTGATTTCGTTATATTTTTATCTGAAACATCCTTTGTTAAATTCGTTGTATTTTTATCTGAAGTCTCTTTTGTCGAACTTGATGGTTTATTATCTGTCGGAGCAGTGGATACTTGATTTCCTGCAAACTGATAAATGGAGCCCTTTCCGCTTAGATATTGCTGATATGCTGTTAATCCTAATAAAGCCTGAGTTGATGCGATTAAATTGGATTCATGATCAGATGCAATATGAGCAAAACCGCCATCTTTTTGTTGAAACGACATTAAATGTTGAATAAGGTTTACGCCTGATTTTGTAAATAACTTATCTGTAGGATCTACTCCGACAGATGATAAACCAATAATGACCTGTGCAGTTGTTTCACTTGCATCTCCGCCATTAATATCACTGCTGAAACCGCCATTTTTGTCCTGAACGGAGGAAATCCAATTCACAGCTTTGTTAATGGCAGCCTTTACATTTTCTTGGCCTTTGTATGGTGCAAGTGCTGCTAGTGCCATGGAAGTGATATCGACACTTGCATTGTCTCCGACCAGTGACCATCCACCGGATTTAAGCTGATGGTCCAGTAAATAGTTTACAAGTTTTTCTCTCGTCCATTTTGCACTGCTTGGAACTGAATAATGTTTGCTATCCAATGCAAGTAATGCATAGATCACTCCGTTTGTTCCTTGATTGGTCATTCGGTCATTGGAATATATTTTCTCAATCAAGTTATATCCACCGATATTTTCTGCATTCCCACCAGCTGCAGAAACACCAATTGCTAGTCTTTCATATTCCGTTACATTTCGGAAAGTACCATCATTTTCTTTTAATGTCTTCTTTATATTATCTAAATAGGTCGTTGGAACCTTTTGACCAGATTTTTTCAGTCCAATAATTTCAAACTCATCATTTCCACCGTTTTTTAATATGAAAGAAGCAGATGATTTTACCGCAGTTGCAACTTGTTGCTTTGTTACACTTGGCGGTTTAGTATCTTCTGTCGAACCTGAATTGTTCGCACCGCTACCATTATCTGTATTTGTATCAGGAGGTGATAAATAATTATCGATTTTTAATTCGACACTATCCCCATTTTTTAGAATATTGGTTGACAGGGATGATTGCAGGGAACTTCCATTTATAGCAGTCGTCCAATAATCACCTTCCGCCAATTTGGTATTTCCGATATTTTGAACAAATTCAAAATAACTTGAATCAACAGAAACAGATAATGGAAGTTTTTTTTGTGAAGCGGCTTGCACTAATGCGTCATAGGCATTAGAACCGTCCACAACCTTCACATCCATTTCAGGGATAATTGGATTTCCTTTTGCATCCTTTGCAGAAACCTTAGCTGAAATGGTTTTCTCTGGATAACTAACTACCTTTAGAAGCAAGTCATCACCATTATTTACTTTATAGCTGGATACCCCTACTTGAGCCATGCTACCGTTAACGATAAAGCCCCAGTATGTACTATCCTTTGAATATTCAGGCTTGACATCACCAATTTGTGTCACATTTGCGCCAAATTTAGGATCTGTAGTATATTCAAATTTAACATTATTCTTCGTGGTTGCTTCCTTTAACACATCAAAAGCAGTTTCTCCATCCTTTATCTCCATAACCGTATGTGGAAGAATGGTTTTACCATTTGCATCTAATACTGTAATCATCGCTGCATTTTTTAAAGAGGCAGCAGATACTGGATTAGTAAAAAATCCCGTTAGTTGAAGCATGATAAGCAAGATTGCTGTTAATACGACAGAACTTCTTTTGAAAAACATTCCCTTCACTTCTTTTCCCCCTCGCTCAATTTCTAAAAAAAAACATCTCCTAAAGTGAAGATGTGTGCGTCGCAGGAGGCAAATATAACGATTTTCCTCAAGCTCAGCACCACCTATCCACGTAGGTTTTCGGTGCAAAAAAACAGGCAGGTCTCCTGGCTCATGATCAACACTCTATAAATCCTTCCCATCAAATTTGACAGTGGTTTATTTTAAAGAGCTCCCATTTACAGTGGCGGGACCGCGTCGGCTTTTCACCGAACTTCCCTTTTAATAATCGATAATGTATCGATCAACCTATTTTTTTCACTATTAAATTAATACCGATATTATCATAGTTTAATAAGTAAGAATATGTCAAGAGAATGCTTTTTCTACTTATATAAATAGATTTTCGTTCGGTACCTTTAAAGGATAATATTTAGATTTTAAAGTTAATTTTATTTTAAGTCTTTCTCATTATAATCAATGACATCAATGCAAAACATTTTGTCCAATTGGAGTGAGAATACATGGCAAAAAGCAAAGGTCTCAAATGGATTGTTGGTTTATCGAGTGTGGCAGTATTTACTGGTTTTGTAGGCTTATCGCAAAAATACGATCAATCAAGTGTAGCATCTACCAACTCATCTCAAGACAATCAACATAATGGCACCTATTTTCCTAATGATAATTCTGAATCTTGGAGTGATTCCGATAATGGGGCGCAATTTGGGAATTCATCGGATCAAGAAGGTTATTCCAAACATGATGGATTTGGCGGAGAAAGTGGGAGCGAAAACAGTGCCAGTAATGAAATTCGGGGACATGCATCCTAATAAGGAGTTGTACATTTATGTATTCTTTTAAAGCAATGAATACTACTATTAGTACATATTATTTAAATGATAGGACTAGTTCACAAGTGGAATCGTGGTTTCATTTTTCTGAGGATGTTTTCAGTCGCTTTTTACCACAGAGTGAGCTATCGCAATTAAACCGGTCAAATGGGAAATTGTTTATTCCCTCAACTATTCTTTTCGATATGCTGCTTTCCGCTAATCAATTTTATAAAGAGACAGAAGGGATTTTTAACCCATTCTTATGTGAGGTTATATCCGAATTAGGATATGATCGAAGCTTTGAGAGATTAAACTCTTATTTGATTATGGAACCGAAGACAAGGAATCCCATTCCAATAGAGCCGTTATTATTCGATATGGGCATGAAAAGTGTGCAATTAACTGACGCTTCCATTGACCTCGGCGGGATAGCAAAAGGATGGACTGCGCAGCAAATTGCTTATCAGCTTCAAGAAAGCGGCGAACGAAAAGGAGGAATTTCAGCAGGCGGAGATATTGCCGTTTGGGGAGATAGGAAAGAAGGTTGGGATATTAGTATTGCACATCCATTTTATTTAGATAAAGATTTATTTTCTTTAAATATATATGGAGATGCAGGAATTGCTACAAGCAGCACAATAAAACGAAGCTGGCAAACAACTAGCGGCAAAAGCTACCATCATATTATTGATCCTCGTTCCCTTCAAAGCAGTGAGTCAGATTTAATCCAGGTAACCATTTTGGCACCTGATTTAACAACCGCGGAGGTTTACGCAAAATGCGTCATCATCCTAGGCTGGGATAATGGACTTAGTTGGTTGAATCAGAAACAGCCACAACTTGGAGTAATTGGAGTAAAATCGGACCTCTCTATTCATTTAGGTGGTTCAATTGAAGACTATAGTCCAAAAGGAGTGAAAAAAGTTGAATCAAATATTAGCTGAATTTACTCATTTCTTTCCGGTATGGGATACTACAAGAGCTGCTGGATTAACCTCTTATTTATTATTATTTATTTCAATTGTAACAGGAATTACCCAAAGCTTTAAAAGCATTCATCCGAAAAAAAGGAAGACGTTAAATCTTATACACGAATCGACAGGTTGGTTTGGTATTTTATTTGGACTCATTCACGGACTTGTATTAATGTTTGACTATGATATTACTTTATCAATAGGTGAAATATTAATACCATTCACTGCAAAAACAGATACTTTTTCAATTGGGCTTGGTACCCTCTCACTATATATCATGCTAATCTTAATTATTACCTCTGATTATATGAAAAAAATCGGCGTAAAATTATGGAGAACCATTCACTTTTTATCTTTTCCAGGATATTTACTCGGACTTGTACATGGAATTTGGCTAGGACCAGATACACAAAAAGGACTTATCTCGTTATTATATTACATTACGGGAATCGTGGTAGGTGGATTAGTGCTCTGGAAAATCGTATGCCCCAGACACTCTCCAAAACAAACTATACAACCTAAGGAAGAGGGTACTATCAATTCATGATGATAGTACCTTATTTATTTTAATAAGTTCATCAAAGATTACCTTATAATAATTGTCAGGATGCGGTACAAAATCTTTTCGCTCAACAACTGTTTGCAGGCTAACCAGTTTAGAATTTTTATATTCATAACCAAAAATGTTAATGGAATTAATTGAACCATTAAATAAACTTTTCAGCTGATGAAAAGGAACACGATAAATACCAGCCAATTCAACAGGATCTGGGATAATTGTTTCCAAAGGCTTTTTAAAATGATAAAAATACGTATAACAGAATTCATTATCGATAAGGCTATCGCTGACATAGCTTGCCGGGATCACTCCTACTGATTCCATTTCATCCAATTGTACTTGTATTCCCAATTCCTCTTCCACTTCTCTAATCCCGTCCTCCGGGTGTTCCCCTGCTGTCAAATGACCAGCAGCGGTTATATCAAGTAAATTAGGATGGGTATCCTTGTCTTGCTGTCTCTTTTGAAAAAGGATATAGAGCATTCCATTTTCCATTTGATATAACCAGCAATGAAATGCCTTATGCCAATATCCTTTTTGGTGAACTACCTTTCTTTCTTCCACACCAATATGATTCATTTCTGCATTAAATATATCGAAGAATTCCTTTGTCATTTAACATTCTCCTTTCTAGTTGCAGCAAGCATTACTTCTTTGCTGTTCCTACCCCCAAAATATACCCATCTGGATCTTGAACTGCAAATTCCTTCCACATTCCCCAATCGAATTGGGTAACCAAAGGTTCCTGCACTATTTTAGCGCCTTTTTGTTTCCACTCATTATGTAATTGGTCTAAAGCAGCAAAATCATCAGCATACGCATAAGCATCCCATATAATATCATTTTTACTGCTATTAGGTGTTATCGCCTGTTTTTCCTTTGCTTGTAAAAGCTTAAACCCCAGTTTCAAGAAATCATTTCGAATTGCCCACCAATCGGTCACTTCACATCCTAATACATCTCGATAAAAAGCCCTTGATTTTTCCAAGTCAGAAACGATTAAAACGGTTAAAGATTGTATTCTATCCATCTTAAACCTCCTAGTTTATTAGAACTACTCTATTATAGGTGCTAGTTGAAGATTTTAGCTCTATTGTGGCAAATTGCATATTTCCCTGCTGAAATAATAGCATTTCCATCTTTCAATTTCTCGTTATTCCATATAAATACTTGTTAATTTTAAACAAAAATTTATCTGTAAGTTGGATAAAATCTCCATTTATTTCATATTTGTTTTGAATTCTCCCCGTCCATCTGATGTTCCGTTTTCATTCATTGCAAATACCCCTTTTCAATTTTAGTATATATACCGATTCTATCTTATAGACTGTACGGTGTATGATAAATTTTTTTTAATATAGAATCATTTAGCACTTAAAAAATAAAGCACGTGAAAAAAGAATTATTATTTTTCACGTGCTTTAACTTTATATAATCCTATAAATTTACTAGCATGCATCACATGCTCACCCGGTTTTAATATGATAGATATTTTGGTATTTGCAATGTTAACTCGTATGAATTTAATAAGCTATACAAATTATAGATTTGGATAACTTGTTTTTCTGCCCATCCAATATCTGTTGCATATTGATGAGTTGCTTTTCCACTACTTGCAGCTGCACTTGGATTCCAACGCATTTTATATAATGTATCTTGTCCAGAATTTATGTAACCATTTGCGATAAATTCCGCACCACCAATAATTGCCTCTTCAGGAGTAAACCATCCTGCATTATAGGCAAACTGTGCACCACTACTCAAAGCAGAGTTATCATATGCACCAATTCCATACATATTATATACGGTCCTTCCATTCACTTGTACACCATTTGCCAATTGTGAAGTACCATTCCCTGTTTCAAGTAAAGCATGAGAAATAAGGTATATTTCATTTACTCCATATATTTCTCCAGCAGCAATAAAGGAACTTGCTTTTCCGGCTAATATTCCTTTTCCAGCAAGAATCTTATTATTCACTTCAGCAGCATCAAGATTAGTAGATTTAGATAGGTTTAAAAATTGTAATGATTTAATAGAATCATCAACAAAATTATTAGGATCCAAATAATATTTAATATCATCAGGATTCGCATTTACCCATGTCTTATTATAACTAACTTCATACCATGTATATCCATCTGAATCCTTTTGTTGAGATATAATGGACAAAGTATCACCATTATTCACTTTGCCAACTACCCAATAGGATGTTCCAGCTCCGCCTCTGACATTCCAGCCATTGCCTTGAACGACTCCACTTGTTGGTTTAGATGGATTATTTAACTTTAAGGCATCTTCTCTAATATATGTATGATATTTCGAGTCGGTTTGAGCACCAGCGGCTTCTTGGATCTTAACGAGATTATCAATGGATATATTGTAATTATCATAGATTACCTTTTTCGTACTATTAGATGATCCCGGCAAGCTTATTGCAGTGGACGATAAATATTGAGTACTAACATAGCCAGTCTTTCCATTTGCTGTTACTCTTGCCCAACCATTTGACTCAGAATAGTATTGAACTGCAGTTCCCCTAGTTAATGTTGAAATAATACTTGCATTGACAGAAGCAGAAGAACGCATATTTAAGACGGAATTAGCATCTACATTTACATATTTTAATTTACTCTGACTCTGCGAAGTATTTGAATCAGAATTATTGGATGAAGGGACACTGGATGAGAGATTCTCTGATTTAACATACCCATCATGTCCATAAACATTTATTTTTGCCCAACCATTTGATTCTGAATATACGGTAACTTTTACACCCTTCGCAATATTCACAATTACAGATGATTTCGTTGATGGCTCTGTATACATGCTTAACCCAGATAATGAATTTACCATTACATATTTCACTTTTGTTGTTTCTTTAGGTGGAACGGAAATAGCTGGTTTAGTTGTTATAAGGTACTGGCTACTAACAAAGCCATCTTTTCCATTGACGTTGACCTTAGACCAACCATTTGACTCAGAATATACCTTTACTTCCATTCCTAACGTTAACTTCGCAATAATCTTTCCACTTGTAGAAGCAGTTTCTCTCATATTCAAACTAGAATTTGCTGTTACATTCACATATTTCAACACTGTTTTTGGTGTACTAGGTTTATTCGCAGTACTGGAAGGTGGTTTTACAGAATCAACTTTCGTGGTCGTCAAATATTGACTGCTTACATAGCCATCTTTTCCATTGGCCTTTATTTTCGACCAACCGTTTGATTCCGAATATACCGTTACTTGGGTACCCTTTTTTAGACTGGCAATAACTTTTCCTTTTGTTGATGCAGTAGATCGCATGTTTAGTGTGGAATTCGCTTCTACATTCACATATTTAGTAGTCGTTTTAGGAACTGTTGCTGGCTTTGTTGTTGTCGAAGATGCCTTCACCGTTGTACTATTTTGCGTACTCAAATACTGACTGCTTACGTAGCCATCTTTTCCACTAGCCTTTATTTTCGACCAACCGTTTGATTCCGAATATACCGTTACTTGAGTACCCTTTTTTAGACTGGCGATAACTTTTCCCTTTGTTGATGCAGTAGATCGCATGTTTAGTGTGGAATTCACTTCTACATTTACATATTTAATAGTCGTTTTAGGAACTGTTGCTGGCTTTGTTGCTTTCTTCGTTGTTGTCGAAGATGCCTTCACCGTTGTACTATTTTGCGTGCTCAAATACTTGCTGCTTACGTAGCCATCTTTTCCACTAGCCTTTATTTTCGACCAACCGTTTGATTCCGAATATACCGTTACTTGGGTACCCTTTTTTAGACTGGCGATAACTTTTCCTTTTGTTGATGCACTTGACCTAAGGTTCAAACTTGAGTTCGAATCTACATCAACATATTTAGTTGCTAATTTTACGCTATTTTGCGAAACATTAACAGAAGTTTCAGCTGCAGATACATGAATTGCCTTTTCATACGCCACAGTTGATAATACAGCAAAACAAAGACTAGGAATAATTACCTGTTTTTTCATCATAACCTCCTTAGTTACTTTAGAATAATTATTTTTAATAGTTTCATAATAACATAGATATCTTTGTTATAAACTTAGTTATGCGAAATTTGTTGAAAAAATTGATATTTATTACTTTACCGTTATTTACCATAAATATCTTTATAATATCCAATTTGATAATGGTAGAGTAGAATGATGTTCTATAAGGTCAAAATATGTCCATAAAAAACGACTTACACGTGAATAAGAACCATATCTTAGCTAAAAATAATTTTTATGAAAGAAAATAAGGAGAGTTTATTTAATGAAAATTTTTACGGATATAGATTTAGATGGATTGGGCTGTGGAATTGTTGCAAAGCTTGCATTTGGTGATGATGCAAATGTTTCATACTGTTCCTATCGAAATTTAAATCAGCGTGTGGAGCACTTCATAGATAATCCCGATTATCACAATACGGAGACCTATATTACGGACCTTGCTGTTAATGAGCATGTCGAAAAAAAGCTAGAGAAACGATTCCAAAATGGACATCCTATTCAAATGATTGACCATCATGTCACTGCCATGCATTTTAATGAATATGAATGGTCCATGGTTGTTCCTGAATATAGCACCGGCAAGAAAACTTGTGCAACATCACTGTTCTATGAGTATCTTGTCGAACATAATAAAATACAAAAAAGTCAAGCCTTAGATGAATTTGTGGAATTAGTTCGTCAATATGATACTTGGGAATGGGATGAAAATAATAATGTCACCGCTAAACGTCTAAATGACTTATTTTATATGATGGATAGGGAACATTTTGAAGAAAATCTTCTAAAAAGATTAAAAGATCATCCTCATGATTTTACCTTAACAGATACAGAAAACCTGCTATTAGACGTAGAGGACAAAAAAATTCACAGGTATATCCATTCTAAAGATCGACAGCTTGTCCAAACCAATGTAGAGGAATACTGTGTGGGAATTGTCCATGCAGAGCAGTATTTATCAGAACTCGGCAATGCGTTACATAAATTAAATCCCCATCTTGATATGATCATTTTAATTAATGCTGGAAATAAAAAGGTAGGCTTTCGTACGATTTACGATCATATTGATGTATCAGAATTTGCCTCCCGCTTCGGAGGCGGCGGCCATCCAAAGGCATCAGGCTGTGATTTATCATCGGAAACATTCGAAAAGTTTGTAGTAAACGTGTTTCCTATCCCACCTCACAGGCCAGATCCTGATCGAAACGAAATCAATGTTAAAGCAGCTCCATATGGTACATGTTATGAAAATAGAAAAGGTGATATTTCTTTTATCCGTCCCTTAAATGAGAATGCTTTTGAAGTTATCCATAATGGTAAAAAATTGGATGAATCCTTTGATGCCTATGAGAGCGCAGAGCATTATATTAAGCGGAATTATACCTCATGGCTCCGGTATGATAATGATCATCTGCGTCATTTAACCAAAGCTTTGCCGATGACGCTAGATGAAATTAAGATGAATTATGAGAAGGTGATTGGGAAGTTTATTAATAATCTTGAAAAGATGGAATAGAAAGAGTGCAGGTCTCTAATAAGAGATCTGCACTTTATCTATGTAAAAAAACAAATTGTAGCTTTTTCTACGTTTATATAAAAGTTAATATGAACATCGTATACCTTTAAGTCAAATCTGAATTTATTTTAAAGGTATACTAAAGTCCCCATAAGATAGTATTTTTCCACCTTTAAGAATAGTATACTTACCACTATTATAATTTTTATAGGTTGTGCTAGAAGAAGGAATATATGCTGAATATCTTCCCTGTTTTGTATAAAGCAAAGGAAATTTCTCTTTATAGACGAAAATCGTAAGGTACGCACTTCCATCGCCGACTCCAGTTGATTGATGATTTGATATTATGTAATTCCCAGTAGTTACGTTGTTATCAACAGACAAATAATCACTCGAAAATGCAAATAGTGGATATAGTTTAAATATCGATATCAGCATGATAATAAAAGGAATTAAAGAAGGGATTCTTGATTTATATAAATAGAATAGAGCAAATGAGGTTACTAACGGTGTAAAAATGTCCATAAACCATGCGATGTGAGTCAAATTAATATTTAATGCTTTTGAATATATTATAATATCAAATTTCGTAATTAATATAAACATGAATATTCTTATTACCAAATAGATAACGGAAAAGAAAATAATTCCGATATAAAACTTATCCTGTATAGAAGCTCTTTTCATCTATAGCTTTTCGCCCATTTCATTCATAATGAATTCTTGTCATCAACTGATGGTTTTATATTAGTTAGAGCAATTAGATTACATTTATCTTTGTTTTAGATATGGTGGGCTTAGCGATTATGCCATCCCGACAAAATTTCGGAATGCAAGGTTCAGGTAGAGTATTTTTCATTTACCCCTTTATTTTACCATGCCTTCGCGAAGCCAAAATGATTTGAAATCTTCGCAGTTAAATCGTCTTTACCAAAGGTTGAAAACCTGCGAAAAAGTATTCGGGAGAAAATCGTATTAAACTGAGGAAGTTCAATAATATCATCAAATATAAAGTTTCCAAAAAAAAATAAAGCATAAAGTTTCCAAACGGAAATTTTATGCTTTTTCATTACAATAATAAAAAATCCACCAAGTATGTATTTGGTGGAGACGGTGGGAATCGAACCCACGTCCAGAAATATTGCCACTTAAGCTTCTACGAGCGTAGTCGATATATTTTGGTTTCGCATCCTCTTATGCCTACCGACAGGCGTCCGAGATGCTAGCCTGATTGTTCTCTTCCATAGTCCCCAGGCGGAGGACGTCCGGCGTATCCCACTTAAGTTGAGACCCTGACCCTACCACATGGGCGATGGAGGGAGGATCAGCTTAGTGCTTATTAGGCAGCTAAAGCTAGGTTTTGTTTAGATTTGCCAGTTATATTTAGGCTTGCGTTTTTACGAGGTCGACCCCTCGGCTCGCAACTCAAGCTCAAACTACCCCTGTCGAATCCGTAACGTCCCCATATATAAAATATTGGGATTTAGGACCAATCCTCATGAGCTAAGTGCTACAAAAAATAACTTACGAACTGGCTACATGTACTATTATAACATGTTTATCGATTATTTCAATTGTAAATTTTTGTATCCTTCATCAGTATTGTTGCTGCTTCGCTTTAAATGCCTTTTCTATCTCACGTTTTGCTTCTTTTTTCTTTAAGTCTTCGCGTTTATCGTAATTCTTTTTCCCTTTTCCCAGTCCAATTAGAACTTTCGCAAATCCATCTTTTAAATACATCTTCAACGGAACAAGCGCATAACCTTGTTCTTTCGTTTCACCAATCAATTTATTAATTTGTTTGCGATGAAGCAGAAGCTTTCTTGTTCTTAGTGGATCGTGATTATAACGATTCCCTTGCTCATATGGACTAATGTGCATATTGTAAAGAAATACTTCGCCTTTATGAATACGTGCAAACGAATCTTTTAAATTAACCCTTCCAGCTCGAATCGACTTTATCTCCGTTCCTTGCAGTACGATCCCAGCTTCGTATGTTTCTTCAATAAAATAATCATGGCCAGCCTTTTTATTTTGGGCCACAACCTTGCCTTCCCCTTTTGGCATTCTGACTCCCCCATTCTACACTGTTACGATGGCCAGGCACTTATAAGTGCCTGGAACTACATTTTATGGTCTAGTTTCAGCACCTATCAGCTACGGGAATGTCACAGGCGCTTTCACGTTTCTTATTTTCTTTTCTTGTTGCGATTATTCTTTGGTTTATTAGAGAATGACTTTTTCTTCTTCTTTTTTGCTTGAGGTGGACGGTTAGACCATTCTCCCTCTTTTTCTTCATTACCTGGACCTTTTTGCTTTGAATCCTTTTTGTGACCGCGAACTTTCACAATATGTGGTTTATCATCTGGGCTTCGACGTGGTCGGTTATTTTTCATCCCAACAATTTCAAAATCAATATCATGTTCATCTTTATTTACTTTGATAACTCGAACGGTTATTTCATCGCCAATACGGAAGACATTTGCCGTCCTCTCCCCAATCATAGCATATTGGCGCTCGTCGTAGCGATAATAATCATCTGTCATATAACTTACGTGCACAAGACCTTCAATGGTGTTCGGCAGTTCCACAAACATTCCAAAATTGGTGACCGAACTGATAATTCCATCAAATTCTTCTCCAATTTTATCTTCCATGAATTCTGCCTTTTTCAATTCATCTGTCTCACGTTCAGCATCTACTGCTTTTCGTTCCATTTTAGATGTATGATCGGCAATTTCACGTAGAATAGCATCCCATTTTGCACGTGTAGCTTCATCTAATTTTCCATCTATTAAATAGGTGCGGATTAAACGATGCACAATTAAATCCGGATAACGACGAATCGGTGATGTGAAGTGAGTATAGAACTGTGTTGATAATCCAAAATGTCCTAGACTTTCTGGATCGTATTTTGCCTGTTGCATCGACCTTAACATGACGGTGGAAACAACCATTTCCTCTGGTTTTCCTTGCACCGCTTCAATAATTTCCTGAAGTGCCCTCGGATGAACAGAGTTTGCAGTTCCTCTGACAATCAGTCCAAAGTTTGTAATGAATTCAAAAAAGCGCTGGAGCTTTTCTGCCTTTGGATCTTCATGAATTCGGTACATAAATGGCACTTCAAGCCAATGAAAATGCTCTGCAACGGTTTCATTAGCCGCAAGCATAAACTCTTCAATTAATCTTTCTGCTACAGAACGTTCTCTAGTCACGACATCTGTAGGTTTGCCCTCTTCATTTACAATAACCTTTGCTTCTTTAAAATCAAAGTCGATAGCACCCCGAAGCATTCTTTTCTTTCGAAGGATGCCAGCCAGTTCTTCCATTGTTTCGAACATTGGAACCAATGCTTTATAATGATTCCTCAGTTCCTCATCTTTCTCTACTAAAATCTTATTAACATCTGCGTAGGTCATTCTTTCCGTTGTTTTAATGACACTTTCAAAAATTTCATGACTGACCACTTCACCTTGATCATTGATTTCCATTTCACAAGAGAGTGTAAAACGATTTACTTTCGGATTTAAGGAACAAATTCCATTTGATAAGCGATGCGGAATCATTGGAATAACACGGTCCACTAAGTAAACACTAGTCCCTCTTTCATATGCTTCTTTGTCAATCGGAGAGCCTTCTGTTACATAATGACTAACATCTGCGATATGAACACCAAGTTTATAATGACCATTTTCCAGTTTTGTTACAGTAACAGCATCATCCAAATCCTTTGCATCTGCCCCATCAATGGTCACAATCATCTCCCCCCGCAAGTCGCGGCGGTTGCCGATTTCGCTCTCATCAATTGTGTCAGGCACTGCATTGGCTTGATCTAATACCTCTTGTGGAAACCCTAGAGGTAGACCATATTTATGTATAATCGAGAGTATATCTACTCCAGGATCATTTTTATGACCAAGGATTTGAATTACTTCTCCTTCCGCATTTTTTCTTCCTTCTGGATAGGAGGTTAAGCGAACCACTACCTTATGTCCCTCTACTGCACCCGCATTAGCATTTTTCGGGATAAAAATATCACTGTCCAGCTTCTTATCATCTGGAATAACAAAACCAAAATATTTGCTTTCCGTATAGGTTCCGACGACTTCTTTAATAGCTCGCTCTAAAATTCGAACGACAGTACCTTCCCGTCTGGCACCTGAACTTTCAGCAGAGACACGAACAAGCACAATATCTCCATGCATAGCATCATTGGTTTCATGCGGAGGGATGAAAATATCATCATACCCCGGTTCTTCAGGCGTGACAAACGCAAATCCCTTTGCATGTCCAGATAGCTTACCTCTTACTAGATTCATTTTTTCTGGGAGTCCATAGCGGTTACTTCTTGTTCTAACCACTAATCCCTTTTCTTCCATATAAACGAGTGTTTTTACAAAGTCTTTAAAATCTGTAGAATCCTCAATACCAAATGCAGCTTCAAGTTCCTGCACAGTTAAAGGCTTATATGTCTCATCTCTCATATAATGTAAAATACGGTCAACCCGTGAAAGTATGTTTTCTTCCAAATTTTATCCCTCCGTCATTGGGAACATTGTTCGTGTTTTCACTCAGACAGTCCAATTTAATGTCTCTAAAAACTGATAAACATCCTCATGCAGCTGTTCTTTTTCTTTTCCTAGAGTAATGACATGGGTAGATTCCTCGTACCATTTTATCTGCTTATTGTCTGACTCGACCTCATTGTAGATAATATTGGCACTATCTGTATTGATCATTTCATCATGTCTAGCTTGGACGACAAAGGTTGGAGCATAAATCATGTCAACATTTTTACGAACATCTGCTATTAGCTCTTGTAATGCTTTCAACGTTCCCATCGGTGTTTTTTTAAATTCTTCGATTTCGATCTCTATTTGTTCTTGGCTTTTTCCTTCTAGTTTTTTATATTGACGAGCGTAATCTACTACTCCGTTATACATGGTTTCTTCACTCTTAATGTACATAGGTGCACACATAGGAATTATACCCTTTACTGCTACAGTGTAACCCAATTTCAGGGAAAATACTCCACCTAGTGATAAGCCGGCTACTGCAATTTCCTCATAGCCTTTTTCCTTAAGATACTCATAGCCTCCTAGAACATCCTGCCACCAATCTTCCGGACCTGTGTGAACCAGTTCCTCCGGTGGTACACCATGTCCCTTATAAATAGGTGCATGGCATGTATAGCCCTTTTTCTCTAAAAATCTTCCTAGCATTCGAACATCTGCAGAGCTGCCGGTGAAACCATGGAGAAGTAATACGGCTCTTTTTCCTCCTTCAAATGTAAATGGCTTAGGTGCTACTATTTTCATTATGTACAAACTCCTTTTATTTCAATTCGTTCCCATATTATTTTTAACAGAGTATGTGTAAACATTCCAGAAATACGCTTAATTCTTCGTTTATTAATAAGAATAGACTCTTCTCTGTGGAAGCTGTTATTGTAGCATATTGCTATGTATAAAAAAACCTGACCTCTTGTGGCCAGGTTGAGTACTCTCTTCTTATTCTCCGAAAATAGAAACTGCCAATGCAAATATGAAAAATAAAACAGCAAGCACAATTGTGATTCTATGAAGCACTAAATCCATACCACGAGCTTTTTGTTTACCGAAAAGTTGCTCCGCTCCACCGGAAATAGCTCCTGAAAGACCAGCACTTTTACTTGATTGTAATAATACAACAATAATTAAAGCAACCGCATCAATAATTAATAAGGTCAAAAATAATGTATGCACGAAGACCCACCTCCTGAAAGAACAATCGAAGAATGCTGATTTTAGACGGTTGTCCAATCTAAGTTAGCATCCGGAACACAATAGATATATTAAATGTATCATAACAAAGAAATAGATACAATGATATTTTATGAGTATGCATATACTATCATTTCAGTTTTGCTAAGAATAGTAATTGTTTGTTTACTTTTTTCGCGCACCATTCTTCGGCTTTTTTTCGGCATAACCTAGGGTCAGACCCTTCATCCCAAATAAAAATGGGACAAGGGGTCTGACCCTTCGTCCCATTTTGTCCTATTATTTAGATAGGTTATAGAATGAATTTCTTCCAAGGTATTGTGCTGTTTCGCCAAGTTGGTCTTCGATGCGAAGTAATTGGTTGTATTTCGCAACGCGGTCAGTACGAGATGGTGCACCTGTTTTGATTTGACCAGCGTTTGTTGCAACAGCAATATCTGCAATAGTTGTATCTTCTGTTTCACCAGAACGGTGAGAAACAACAGCTGTGTAACCAGCACGTTTTGCCATTTCAATAGCATCGAATGTTTCTGTTAATGTACCGATTTGGTTAACTTTGATAAGAATGGAGTTACCAACACCATTTTTAATACCTTCTGCTAATTTTTTCGTATTTGTAACGAATAAATCGTCACCAACTAATTGTACTTTTTTGCCAAGGCGTTCTGTTAGAAGTTTATGACCTTCCCAGTCATTTTCATCTAGACCGTCTTCGATAGAGATAATTGGATATTTAGATACAAGCTCTTCGTACCAGTCAACCATTTCAGCAGATGTTCTTACAACACCTTCACCTGATAAATGGTATTTACCGTCTTCTTTATTATAGAATTCAGAAGATGCAGCATCCATTGCAAGCATAACGTCTTCACCTGGTTTGTAGCCAGCTTTTTCGATTGCTTCGATGATTGTTTGAAGAGCTTCTTCGTTAGATCCTAAGTTAGGAGCGAAACCACCTTCGTCACCTACAGCTGTATTTAAGCCTTTTGCTTTTAATACTGATTTTAGGTTATGGAAAACTTCTGCACCCATGCGAAGTGCTTCTTTGAAAGTAGGTGCACCTACAGGCATGATCATGAATTCTTGAATATCTACGTTGTTATCAGCATGCTCTCCACCGTTTACGATATTCATCATTGGTGTAGGTAGTTGCTTAGCATTGAAACCGCCAAGATATTGATATAATTCTACTCCAAGGAAGTCTGCAGCTGCACGAGCTACTGCCATGGAAACACCAAGGATTGCGTTAGCACCTAATTTTCCTTTATTTTCTGTGCCATCTAATTCGATTAACACTTTATCGATTAATACTTGCTCTGTTACATCATAACCGATAATTGCTTCTGCAATTACTTCGTTTACATGTTTTACTGCTTGTTGAACACCTTTGCCCATGTAACGGTCTTTATCACCGTCACGAAGTTCTACTGCTTCGTATTCACCAGTGGAAGCACCGCTTGGTACTAAGGCACGGCCGAATGCTCCTGATTGTGTATAAACTTCTACTTCAACAGTTGGGTTACCGCGGGAATCTAATACTTCACGTGCATATACTTCTGTAATATGTGGCATAATTTTTCAATCTCCTTTTTCTTTCAAAATTAAATTAATGTTTAATTAATGTAGAACCTGTCATTTCTTTAGGTTTTTCAACATTTAATAAATCAAGCATTGTTGGCGCTAAATCACCTAGAATACCGCCATCACGCAATTCAATTCCTTTTTTCGTTACAATAACTGGAACAGGATTGGTTGTATGTGCTGTCATTGGTTGTCCTTCAAGAGTCACTACCTCATCCGCATTACCATGGTCAGCTGTAATAATTGCTGTCCCGCCTTTTTCAAGAATCAAATCAACAATTTTTCCAAGGCATTCATCAACCGCTTCAATTGCTTTTACTGTTGGTTCAAGCATTCCTGAATGACCAACCATATCAGGATTAGCAAAGTTTAAAATAATCGCATCTTGTTTATCATGTTGGATCTGATCTAATAATGCTTCTGTTACTTCATAAGCACTCATTTCAGGTTTTAGGTCATAAGTAGCTACCTTTGGTGAATTAATTAAGATTCTTGTTTCACCTGGGAACTCTGCTTCACGTCCGCCGCTCATAAAGAATGTAACATGCGGATATTTTTCTGTCTCAGCAATTCGAAGCTGTTTTAAACCATTTTGTGATAAAACTTCACCAAGTGTATTATCAAGATTTACTGGTTTAAAAGCAACATAACCATCAACAGATTCAGAGAAAAGTGTCATACATACAAAATATAAATTTTTAGGATGTTTAGGTCCACGGTCGAATGAACGGAAATCATCATTCGTAAATGTGTTTGAGATTTGAATTGCACGGTCAGGACGGAAGTTATAGAAAATAACGGAATCATTATCCTGAATAGTAGCAACCGGCTCTCCATTTTCCTTTGTGATAACAGAAGGAATAACGAACTCATCTAAAATTCCATGCTCATAAGAATCCTCTACAAGCTGTAATGGATCTGTATAAGTAGGACCTTCACCGTATACCATTGCACGATAGGATTTTTCTACACGTTCCCAGCGTTTATCGCGATCCATAGAATAGTAACGGCCAGAAATAGTCGCAAATTCTCCAACACCATATTCCTTGAACTTTTCTTGTGTTTCTTTAATATACTTAGCAGCTGTTTTGGGACCAACATCACGTCCGTCTAAGAAAGCATGAACATAAACCTTATCTAGACCTTCATCAGCAGCTAATTTTAGTAAAGCAAACATATGATTAATATGGCTGTGTACACCGCCATCGGATAAAAGTCCGAAGAGGTGAAGTGCGGTTCCGTTCTTTTTCGCATGTCGGGCAGCTTCTACAAGAGTTGGGTTTTTTTCGAATTCACCTTCACGAATCGCCACATTTACTCTAGTTAAGCTTTGATATACAATACGGCCAGCACCTATGTTAAGATGCCCAACTTCGGAGTTTCCCATTTGACCTTCTGGTAATCCAACTGCTTCGCCGCTTGCTGTAAGAGTATTATGAGGGAATTCATTCCAATAGCGGTCAAAATTTGTTTTTTTCGCATGTGTTACAGCATTACCTTTTGTTTCACTGCGAAGACCAAACCCATCCAAAATGATGAGTGCAACTGGAGATTTACTCATGGCTTACCGCCTCCAAAAGCTGTAAAAATGATTGTGGTTCTAAGCTGGCACCGCCAACTAAAGCCCCATCAATATCCGGTTGTGACATATATTCTTTGATATTTGCAGGCTTCACACTTCCGCCATATTGAATGCGAATAGCATTTGCAGCATCTTGTGAAAAGTTTTCTGCAACAACACTGCGGATATGGGCGCATACTTCATTTGCATCTTCTGCAGTTGAAGATTTCCCTGTACCAATAGCCCAGATTGGTTCATAAGCAATAACCGTTTGTTTTACTTGATCTTCTGTAAGACCTGTTAAAGCTTTTTTTACTTGTGAACCAACTAGCTCTTTTGTTTCATTATTTTCACGCTGTGCTAATGTTTCACCAACACAAACGATAGGGATTAAATGATATTTAAAAGCAGATAGCACTTTTTTATTAACAGCATCATCTGTCTCATTAAACATTTCGCGGCGTTCAGAATGTCCTAGAATAACATAATCCACACCTAAATCTTCTAATGCTCTTGGACTGATTTCCCCTGTAAAAGCACCGCTTTCTTCGAAGTGCATATTTTGTGCACCAATTTTTACATTTGAATCCTTAGTAGTTTCCACTAAACGCTCAAGGAACAATGCTGGTGAACAAATAACAGAATCTACTACATCATTACTTGGAACAAGGCCTTTTACCTCTTGAGCAAAAGAAGTAGCTTCCGGTAATGTTTTAAACATTTTCCAGTTCCCTGCGATAATTGGCTTACGCATCTTCCATCTTCCTTTCTCTAAAGAATTACTTATCGTTCAATGCCGCTACACCTGGAAGAACTTTTCCTTCCATAAATTCAAGAGATGCACCGCCACCTGTTGAAATATGGTCCATCTTATCTGCTAGGTTGAATTTTTCAACTGCAGCAGCTGAATCTCCACCACCAATAACGGAGTATGTATCATTCGCATCAGCTAGAGCTTGGGCCACACCTTTTGTACCATTTGCAAAGGAGTCTAATTCAAATACTCCCATCGGTCCATTCCAAATCACAAGCTTAGAATTTTGAATGACCTCTTTATATCGTTCAACCGTTTTTGGACCTATATCTAAAGCTTCCCAGTCTGCAGGAATATCTTCAATGGATACAACTTTTTTATTTGCTGAATCGGAGAAGTCATCTGCTACGACTACATCTACTGGCATATAGAAATTCACATTTTTTTGTTTTGCTTTTTCCATAAATGACTTGGCTAATTCGATTTTATCTTCTTCTAATAAGGATTTACCGATTTCATATCCTTTAGCTTTAACAAATGTGTAAGCTAAACCGCCGCCAATAATTAAGTTGTCGACTTTTTCAAGGAGATTTTCGATTACACCGATTTTGTCTTTTACTTTTGCGCCACCAATAATAGCTGTAAAAGGACGTTCAGGGTTGGATAAAGCTTTACCAAGTACTTCTAATTCTTTTTCCATTAGGAAACCGGCAACTGCTGGCAAGTATTTAGCAATTCCTTCTGTTGATGCATGAGCACGATGTGCTGCACCAAATGCATCGTTAACGTAAATATCCGCTAATTCAGCAAATGCTTTTGCAAGCTCAGGGTCATTTTTTTCTTCACCTGGATAGAAACGAACATTTTCAAGAAGAAGCACATCACCATTTTCTAGTTTCTCAACATCACTCTTGGCGATTTCTCCATAAGCTTCATTTGATTTACGTATATCTTTTTTTAGTAACTCGCTAAGGCGTTTTGCTACAGGAGTTAATCTTAATTCTTCTACCACTTTTCCCTTCGGACGTCCTAAATGGCTAGCAAGGATAACCTTAGCACCTTGGTCCATTAAATATTGGATAGTTGGTAATGCAGCACGAATTCGCGTATCATCGGTAACATTTCCATTTTCAAGTGGAACGTTAAAGTCTACACGGCAAAATACACGCTTTCCAGCTAAATCGATATCTTTAATTGATTTCTTGTTCAACTTATTCAGCCTCCTTCTAATAAGGATATATTATGGATTATTGTTAACCTATAACCATACACATTCACATAAAAAGACTTTCTGTACGAATAACAGAAGTGCGTGTGTATGATAAAGTCTTAACAAAAAAAGGAGTGGGGAATGTTCCCCGCTCCCCCTGTTGCTCCCTTTTTCATTATAAATGTAGGGATGTTAAATATCCATCAATTCTTCAAAAAGTATAACACATATATCGAATTGATGTGTCATATTATTGGATATTATAGTCCTTTTTGAGCAATGTAATCAGCTAAGTCTACTACACGGTTAGAATAACCTGTTTCGTTATCATACCAAGAAAGAACTTTTACCATGTTATTATCTAATACCATAGTAGATAATCCATCTACAGTAGAAGAAACTGGTACACCATTGTAGTCTTTAGATACTAATGGAAGATCTGTATACGCAAGAATTCCTTTTAATTCGCCTTCAGCAGCTTCTTTCAATGCAGCATTTACTTCTTCAGCAGTAACTGTTTTGTCAAGTTCTGCAACTAAATCAACTACAGAAACGTTTGAAGTAGGTACACGCATAGCCATACCGTTTAATTTACCTTTTAGTTCAGGTAATACAAGTGCAACTGCTTTTGCTGCACCTGTTGTTGTAGGAATAATGTTTTCAGCTGCTGCACGAGCACGACGATAATCTTTATGTGGTAAATCAAGAATTTGTTGATCATTTGTGTATGAGTGAACAGTAGTCATCATACCGCGTTTGATACCAAATTTTTCATGAAGAACTTTTGCAAATGGAGCAAGACAGTTCGTTGTACAAGAAGCATTTGAAATAACGTTATGATTTTGTGGATCATATTTATCTTCGTTAACACCCATAACAACTGTAATATCTTCATCCGTTGCTGGTGCAGAGATGATTACTTTTTTAGCGCCTGCTTCTAAATGTTTTGCTGCATCTGCACGTTTTGTGAAACGACCAGTAGATTCAACAACGATTTCTACACCTAGGTCTCCCCAGCCTAGTTGTGCTGGATCACGTTCAGCAAGAACTTTTACTTTATGACCACCTACTACTAGGCTATCCCCATCAACTGTTACTTTTTCTTCAAGAGTTCCGTGAACACTGTCATATTGAAGAAGATGTGCAAGCATATTTGCATCTGTTAAATCGTTAACTGCTACGATTTCCACATTAGGATTTTTTAATGCTGCACGAAAAACATTACGACCGATACGACCAAAACCATTAATACCAACTTTTACTGTCATTTATATTTCCTCCTTTGGATTATAAACAGATATTTTATTTCAAAAGGGTAATCCCTTTTAAAAGCTATAAATTAAGAATTTCTTTTGCTGCACCTTCATCCGTGATTAGTACGGTTGATTTGGTGGTAGCATTCATAAATGCTTTGATTGCCTTTGCTTTCGATGCTCCACCTGCAACGGCTAAAACATTTTCAACATTCGGCAAGTCTTTTAACTGGAGACCAATCGTTGGAACCTTATGTACGATTTCGCCCGCTTCATTAAAATAATATCCGAATGCCTCTCCAACAGCATGGCCATCTATAATCTTTTTCATGTCCTCTTCTTTGGTTTTTCGCCTTTTTGCCATCGTATGAGCCTCCCCAATACCATGCAAAACCATATTGGCATTTTTTATGAGGCTAAGAACCTCTTTTATCATCGGCTCTTTCACAATGGATTCATATACTTCCTTACTTACTTGATCAGGCACATAGAGGACACGATGTGTGGAACCAGTATTTTCTGCCATCTTAGCGCAAATTGTGTTAGCTTGGTTTTTGACATCTTCGCCTATACCACCTCTTGCCGGCACGAAAACAATTTCCTTCTCGGTAAAATCTGTTGTCAACATATCAGCAACAGTGGCCATGGTTGTTCCACCTGTTACAGCTATGATATTTTTCCCTTCAAGATGTTCTTTCATTCTTACGGCACAAGCTCTTCCAAGCTCACCTTTTACCCATGGGGTTTCATCGCTGTCTCCAGCGACTATAACAACTTCTTGTAGGTTCAATATCCTTTTTAATTGTTCTTCCATTTCATTAATCCCCGAAATCTCTCGCATCATACTTTCCAAATCCTGTAACACTTTTAATCCAAGCTTTGTTACACTCATACCGGATGATTGAATGGAAATCAACTTTTGATCTTTCAAAAACTCTACTTCACTGCGAAGTACACGTTCCGAATGCCCTAGTTCACTTGCCAATGTTCTTCTTCCGACTGGCTCCATAAAATAAATGGATTTTAGGATTTGGTATCGTTTTTGCATAGTGGAAAGTAAATCGGGTAATAATTTTTTTTGAACCTCAATTAATGAGTACATCTAAAATTTTCCCCTTGTTTATTATTATCGGGTCAAAAAGCGTCCCGGATAGACATATTGTGTCCCATCTATTCGAAAAAAAATACCCTTGCTACAGTTCTTATTTTAGCAAGGGTATTTTTATAATTCAACTAGGAAGCATCAATTTTTTTGCTGCAAACGTTTACTTATCGTAAAAGGATCAATTTGCCCATATTGCACAACTTCCCCTTCGATTTCAATGACCGGGATCATCAGACCGTACGTTTCGATCCATTCATCATTACTCTCAATATCCCTCTCCACAATCTCAAATAAATAATCATCCTGAAGAAGGTCGAGAATTTGCTTTGCATCTTCACAAAGATGGCATTTTTTCCTTGTATAAAACACAACTTGCTGCAAAGAATAAAACTCCTTCCTTATACAAAACGTCTTCTTTTCGATGAGGGCAAAATATTGAGTTGATCTCGATATTTTGCAATTGTTCTCCTCGACACCATGATACCTTCTTGCTGCAAAGCCGCAACAATGGCCTGATCGGATAGGGGGGTAAGTTTGTCTTCCTGTTGTATTAAATGGACGATTTTATCTTTTACTTGAACAGCAGATGCATTTTTCTCATCTGCACTATTTAGTGCAGATGAGAAAAAATATTTTAGCTCGAATGTCCCAAACGGTGTTTGTATATATTTTTCCCGAACTGCCCTGCTGACAGTTGATTCATGAGTTCCAATGTCATCTGCCACTTCCCTCATTGTCATTGGCTTTAAATGTCCCTTTCCTTTAAAAAAGAAGTCCATTTGCTTTTGTAATATCGAACGTCCGACTTTTAACAGTGTTTCTTTCCGCTGTTCTAAGCCCTTCATTAACCATTGAAAATCATGGGCCTTTTCTTTTAAAAATTGCTTTACTTGAACATCCCTATAAGATGACATCATTGTATAATAATCCCTCTGAAATTGCACTTTTGGAACATGCCTTTCTAGAAGATGTACATCTAGAATCCCTTGTTCACTAGTTACAATTAAATCAGGAACTACATATTGAGGGCGTTCGGTTGTAAAATGCGAACCAGGTCGCGGATCAAGGGTTTGAATAAAATCCGACGCTTCTTGAATCTGTTGGATATCAACATTCAATTTCTTCGCGATTATTTTCCACTTTTTATCTGCAAACTCCATAAAATAATCGCGAAGAATATCAATCACTACTATTGGACATTTCTCTTGTCTTTTAGCTTGCAAATATAAACATTCTTGCAAGCTTTGTGCACCAATACCTGCAGGTTCAAATGATTGAAGTAAATGAATCCCCTCAATAATAACTTCTTCCTTTACCCCTAATGTTTCTATTAATTCCTTTTTTTCAATAGTTAAGTACCCGTTTGCATCCAGGCTGTGGATGAGACAATGAATAACTTTTTCTTCTGTATTTGTTAGCGCTTTCAAATGTGCTTGAAATAATAAGTACTCTTGCAATGAACCGGATTTATGGGCAATTTGCTGTACCCAATCTTTATCATCTCTTTCAATCGTTCTGAATTTGCTTTTCTTCGTATAATCAAAATGAGGGTCCATTAATTTTATATTGGAATGTTCTAACTGTATAAGGGGGTTTTCCAGCGCTTTGGTTTCTAAAAAAGAAGACAATTCCTGGGCTGAATATTGTAAAATTTGAATGGCCTGTGTCAATTCCTGTGTCATGGTCAGCTTTAATGATTGTTGCTGCCACAATCCTACCTGTAAATCCATCAAAACAACCCCTTTCTTGATTTTTATTTTACAATAGATTACTGGTTTCGTATATTCTTTTCTTTTTTACCACGACAAAATGACATGATATTACTACGGTAAGTGATGTTCAAAAGGTTTCCAGACATTGTTTATTCATGCCTCTGTTTTTTTCCAAAAAGTAGATTGGCACTTTAAATGTTTTATAGGTACAATATACTAGTAACATTGACTGTTTTTAATTTTACTAAGGAGAGTCAGTATGAACCAATTAAATAGTGAAAACCAGAACCTTTCGCGTATTAATCGTAATCGCAAAAACATAAGAAAACGGTTTTGGCCACGAATTATCATTGCATGCATCGCCGTCTTTGTTTTAGGAAGCGGATTTTTATATGGAACGAATAAAGGTCTACAAATTAGAAAGATGTTAGTCGGATCTGTGTTGTCTACTCAGCATGCCCGCTATGTGAAATATATGGGATTTTTACTCCCACAATCTGAAATTAATAAACTGAAAAAGGCATTTTACCATCCACCAACTTTCCAAACGGCAGTTGCCAGCGTTAGTACGGATTCTTCAGCTCCCAAGCTGGATGTTCATGTGGATACCATTAATACAGCAAACTATACTGCTAAAATTTTAGTCATTTCCGACCCAACCACTGTTCATTTAGTCCAGTCAAAATTATCCGGTAAAGGGCAGCCACTCTCTGAATTAATAACCGAGAATGAAGGAATTGCCGGTATTAACGGTGGAGGTTTTGCGGATCAAGGAGGAACAGGTTCAGGCGGAAAAGCCACTGGAATAGTTATTAGCCAAGGAAATGTTCTCGCTGCACCAAGAGAAAATCGAAATACGCCCAAGCTAGTTGGTGGATTTCTAAAAAACGGTCAATTTATTACTGGGAAATATTCGGTCAACCAATTATTGAATCTTGGTGTTACGGATGCAGTCAGCTTTGGACCTCAATTAATAGTTAATGGTGTTAATCGAGTTACTCCGGCAATCAATGAAGCGTGGGGATGGGCTCCGCGCACAGCCATTGGTCAAGCAAAAGATGGAAAAATAATCATGATTATCACTGATGGCCGCTTTTATTGGAATAAAACACATCGTGGTGCTTCTATGTCGGATATGGTCCAAATGTTTGAAAAGTATCAAGTAAAAAATGCGATTGCAATGGATGGCGGCGGATCTACGACAATGATATTTAAAGATACTTTACAACTAAAGCCTGCAACAGATACTGCTGTTGGAATGCGGTATTTGCCAAATGCTTGGGTAGTTATCCCACACTAAAGAAGAAACCCCATTTTTCAATAAAACAAAAAAAGATGCTAGGTCAAAACCCAAATAAATAATAAGTAGCCCGAAGATTTTACGTCAGTAAAACTTTTCGGGCTTTCTTTTTTAGTGTCTCTAAAAAAGCGTACAATAATATGCTGCCCATGCTTAGTTCCGCAATCTTTAATTTTATCTAAAGCCACAATTTATACACCCCTTATACTAAAAGTTCGAACCTTACTTCGTGTGAAGCAATACGCACGAAAATAATCCTCTCCAACTCTTTCTACCTTAATAAGGGGTTGATTTATAGGATTTTTAGATCATAATTAAAAGGTTATTAAATGAAACGAATTTTTATTGGTCTTTACTTTGAAAAAATCTTATTAACTTAAGATTAGCAAGAAGTGTTATAAAAATAATTGGGTAAAGTAGTAAGGAATACCAAAGTTTCCAACTATTGTAGTAGAAAAATGAAGTTTGTAAAAACACCCATTCAAAGAAGATTGAAATGATTGAAGAAAGTAATATATATAATGCTTTTATGAAGGTAGATCTTTTATATGGATAAAAATTTAAGAACAAGATATTTACTGCAGGGTATAGCAATGTAATAATAGGGAGTGTTGCCCAATCTACTCCTTTATGGAAATAACCAAAAAGGTCGTACTTCAAATCAAGATATACATTAACCATAGCTTCAAAATATAAAGCAAAAAGTGTAGTGGTGTACATTTCTAAATTGGAAATTCTTTTTTTAGAAAAAATAATAATGACCCAGAACATCATTGTAATCATGTAGGTTAAAAGCAATTTAATTACCTCTTATAAAAAAATTAGAAAATGTTTGAATTACATTAGTATTATTTATCTATTTTTATTATCCTAATCACAATTCTTAAGTTTACAAATCATTAGGATGATTAAATAACTCTTTCAAAAGCTTAAAATATGAATAAATAGGTTATCTCCTTAGCTTAGTATTCTTATCTTTAAAAAACATAAAAGCCCCTCTCGATTGAGAAGGACTTTTTGATTTGTAGCAAAAATTCTGGGAGATTAAAACTTAATTTCTACTTTCATGTAAATTCATTAAGAATGCGGTAGTTTTTTCCTTAAATAAAAATAATGGCAGTGGTAAAAATAGCATGGAAGTTTTACAAAAAGGAGAGAAAAGTATGACTCAACTTGATGTAAATAAATTAAGTCAAGCTAAAGCAAATGTAACACTCTCAGTTGAAATGCTTACAAAGGCAATCGAAAAAGCCGATTCAGATGCCATCCTTGCACAGGAAGCTGTAAAAGAAGCAGCAAAGGAAATTTCATCTGCTTTAAATGCAGTTACACAGGCTCAGAGTAAAACCCCAGACTGGTAATATGCAGATAAAAATGCCCCTCTCTCATGGAGCGGGCATTTTTAAATTAAACTAAACCTTCCAATAGTTTGTTGATATTTTCCAATAAAAACATAATATATTATTTCTCATGCTCAGTATATTACTTTAAAATTATGTCTCCGAACGATTAGGACATTCAACAATCGATACAACCCTTAGACATTATGCATTAAAGAATTGCGTGAAGCAGATACAAATCAGAAATTCAAACATATCAGCAAATGCTTGTTGTGCAAAAAACGTTTTTTTATAGTTTACTATCCAATTCTCTCAAATATAATTAAAAAACACTTATAAATGCTGATACATCAACAAAAATAAGTGTTTTATAACTTTTTTAACATTTAACTCATATTATCTTAACAACGCCCTCGGCAGGAATCGAACCCACATCTCAAGAACCGGAATCTTACGTGCTATCCGTTGCACCACGAGGGCATATTTGAACTGTACGGATTATAATTATAGTCTAGAAATCAATGATTTGCAAGCTATTTTATGGTTTAAAATGAATTATTTTGGTTAAAGATGAATAAAGGAATATTTTTTGAGAAATATAAGCGATTCCTTTGACCTTTATTGACCATTAGTGTATGATGTAAAGTACATAAGGATTAAATTTCCTTAAAAACCATTCAGATATGTTTTAATCTGAATGATTAAAAAATGTGAGGAGGAGAAAGTATGAACTTAATCCCTACAGTTATTGAACAAACAAATCGCGGGGAACGTGCCTACGATATCTATTCCCGATTATTAAAAGATCGAATCATCATGCTCGGCAGTGCCATTGATGATCAAGTGGCAAACTCTATCGTTGCCCAATTATTATTTTTAGATGCTGAAAACCCTGAAAAAGATATATCCCTATATATCAATAGTCCTGGTGGAAGCATCACTGCAGGTATGGCCATTTATGATACTATGCAGTTTATTAAATCCGACGTACAAACTATTTGTATAGGAATGGCAGCATCCATGGGTGCATTTTTACTTGCTGCAGGTCAAAAAGGAAAGCGTTATGCATTACCAAATAGTGAAGTGATGATTCACCAGCCACTAGGCGGTGCTCAAGGACAAGCGACTGAAATTGAAATTGCTGCTAAACGTATTTTATTCTTACGTGAGAAGCTAAATACTATCCTTTCTGAACGTACAGGTCAACCTCTAGATGTAATCAGCAAAGACACGGATCGTGATAACTTTATGACCGCTGAAAGAGCAAAAGAATATGGTCTTATTGATCATATTATTACACGTAATGAACTTGACTCCAATAAATAAAAAAAACGCCTTGTTAGGCGTTTTTTTTTTACTTTTCATCTTCAATAAATCTGGTCAATTCCTGAACAGCTATTTTTTCATCATGTCCATTGGCACTTAATGTAACAATAGATCCAGCTCCAGCCGCAAGACTCATTAATCCCATGATGCTTTTAGCATTAACCTTTTTTCCATCCATTTCTAAAAAAACCTCTGAAGAAAAACGGTTTGCCTCCTGAACAAACAATGCTGCCGGGCGTGCTTGCAATCCGGATTTCCGCTTTACTTCCACTTGTCTCTCTTCCATTCCTGGCTCCCCTCTCTATTTTTTTATTTATTGGTTACAGAAAAATCTCCGGCACGAAGCTTTTCCGCAATTTCATCGATTTTTCTAAGCCGGTGATTAATACCAGACTTACTTATAGTACCGCCAGATACCATTTCCCCAAGCTCTTTTAAGGTAACATCTTGGTACGCAACACGTAGCTCTGCGATTTCCCGCAGCTTTTCCGGCAATACTTCCAAGCCTACCGTTGATTCGATATATCGAATATTTTCAACCTGTCTTAAAGATGCTCCTATGGTCTTATTTAAATTAGCGGTTTCACAATTGACCAGTCTGTTCACAGAGTTGCGCATATCGCGAACAATACGGACGTCTTCAAAACGGAGCAATGCATTATGAGCACCAACTACATTCAAGAATTCAGTAATTTTTTCTGCTTCTTTTAAATAGGTTATATATCCTTTTTTTCTCTCCAATGTTTTACTATTTAAACCGAATGAATTCATTAATTCACAAAGTGATTCATTATGTTCCTTATATTGAGAAGAAATTTCTAAATGATAGGATGAAGTTTCAGGATTATTGACCGAACCACCAGCAAGGAATGCTCCTCTCAAATAGGAACGCTTGCAGCATTTCTTTTTAATTAAACTTGGCGATATATGGTGATCAAAAGTGAAATTTTCACCTAAAATCTTCAGATCCTCCAGAATAGCTTTTGCCATGCTTTTTAAACGAACAATATAGACATTATTCTTTTTCAACCGCATTTTCTTTCGTACAAGCAATTCTACGGGGGTATCATATATTTTTTTTATCAGTACATATATGCGGCGGGCAATCGCTGCATTTTCTGTTTGTACATTCACTACTAATAATTTATTAGAAAAAGATAATGAACCATTCATTCTGATAAGTGCAGAAAGCTCCGACTTCGCACAGCAATCCTTCACTTGCAGGTTGGTTAATTCCTTTTTCGTTTCCGATGCAAATGACAACCCCAAAACCTCCAAAAGTGAGTATTTCACTTATTTCATTTATTTACTTGGCAGCATGTCATATAAAATTCTTGCTACTTTATCCGTATCGTGACGGATTAATCCACCTTCATACGTAAGAATTTGATCATAAATGACATCTAAACCTAAATTCACTAAATTATCTACATCGTAGACTACAGGCTTTGCTAGTTCCTCTTTGTATCGTTCTTGAATGTTTTGAGGAATTTCTTCGTTATTTACTAAAATAGTATCAATAAAACGGCATTGCATATGTTGATATATTGCTTCGACGTGGTCACTGGCCGTATAATCAAGCGTTTCCCCAGCCTGTGTCATTAAATTGCAAATATAGACCTTCTTTGCCTTCGCCTTGCAAACCTCCTCACCTAACTGAGGAACAATTAAATTTGGCAATACACTTGTATATAAGCTTCCAGGTCCAATCACGATTAAATCTGCTTGTCGTATCTCCCTTATCGTTTCAGAAAGCGGATAAATCACATCCGGTGTCAAAAAAACACGTTTTATTTTCTTTCCGGAAAAGGGGATTTTTGATTCTCCTGATACAATCGTTCCATCAGTCATTTCCGCATGAAGAACAACGCTTTGATTCGCTGCAGGCAAAACTTTTCCATGTACGTTCAATACTTTGCTCATTTCTTGGACAGCATGTACAAAATTGCCTGTAATGGATGTTAAAGCCGCAATAATCAAATTGCCTAGTGAATGCCCAGACAGTTCGTTATCTGTCTTAAAGCGATGCTGAAACATTTGCTCCACTAATGGCTCTACATCAGATAAAGCTGCCAACACATTTCGAATATCTCCAGGAGACGGCATATCCATTTCTTCGCGGATTCTTCCCGAACTTCCGCCATCATCTGCTACCGTTACAATGGCAGTAATGTCGACGGGATATTTTTTTAACCCTCTTAACAATACAGGTAATCCGGTCCCTCCCCCGATGATCACGATTTTAGATTTTTTTTCCGTCTTCATGCTGTTGTTTCCCTTCTTTATGCTTAATATCCCTATGGGAAATGCACGTATGATAATCTTGCTCAAAATAGTGGCCGATATATTCTGTTAAAGCAACGGATCGATGCTGTCCCCCTGTACAACCTATTGCGATTACTAATTGACTCTTTCCTTCTCTTTTATAATGGGGTAGCATGAAGGTAAGCAGGTCCGTAACCTTCTCGAGGAATTTATGAGTCTCATTCCATTTCAACACATATTCATATACTTCTTGATCCAATCCCGTTTTTGGCCGCATATGTTGAATATAGTGGGGATTGGGAAGAAATCTTACATCAAAAACCAAATCTGCATCAATTGGAATTCCGTGTTTAAAGCCAAATGACATAACATTCACTGTAAAGGTCGCCTGTTTATTTAGGGAGAATTCCGTTAATATTTTTTCTCTTAATTCTCTTGGTGTCATTTTCGAAGTATTATATAAAATTTGCGACCGTCCCTTTAATTCCTCCAGTAGCATTCTTTCTTGAGCAATGCCTTCCGAAGGCAACCCTGAAGGGGATAGAGGATGTACACGACGTGTCTCTTTATATCTTCGAACTAATACGGAATCATCAGCATCCAAGAAAAGAATCTGCGGAGCAACCCAGGAAATTTCAGCTAATTCATCAAGCGCTTTGAATAAAGAATCAAAGAATTCCCTGCCACGAAGGTCCATACCAAGTGCTACTTTATTCATTTTATTATTCGTATCCTTCATGAGCTCCAAAAATTTAGGAAGCAAAGTTGGCGGCAAATTATCCACACAAAAAAACCCCAAATCTTCAAAGCTTTGAATAGCTACCGTTTTTCCCGCACCAGACATTCCTGTTATGATAACAAGTTGAACATTATTTGCACCTATGCTCATGATCGTTTTCCTCCCGTTATATTACCCCACAAAAGATGGTATTTGTGCCCTTTTCTAGCTAACACGATATGGAAAAAAACAACAATTTGTTCCCATGTAAAATCATCTTAACTTGGGTCAATTCGATATGAAATTAATTCGAAATCAGGTGTATATGTAAATTGACCATAGATAATACCTTTTCCGTGAACAAGATAATCTAAAATATGATAATCACCTTTTGCCATCGGTAAGTTCTTTATCTCCTCAATTGGGTGCCATGCTAAAATTCCTTCGTCTGATTGCAATAACTGTAATCCGTCATACTCTGTTGCCATGAAGGAAAACATCATCCACTCTGATACGATTTTATCCTTATCGAATATATCAAAAGTAAATATTCCCTTTAATGTCGGTTGTTTTAGGTAAATTCCTGTTTCTTCCCGATATTCTCTAATTACTGATTCCCTAATGGATTCTCCTTGTTCCATTTTTCCACCTGGAGCTACCCACCAATTTCGCCGGGGTTTTTGCAATAGTAATACCTCATTGTCTTTCACCAATATACAATTCGTTACACGTTGCACTACACTCACCTCTTTATAGTTAGGCTGTTTTCGTATAAGTTGTTGTTGCACACCCATTTGGCCTACTATTTCATGTATTTGGAGACTAGCCTTTCCTTAAAAGAATATCACTCTGAAATGGGATGTGGAAATTTAAAACGTTTTCTGTTTAAGATACATCAAATTATAAGAAAAAAGCCTTAAATAAAAGAGTTAACGTCTTTTTATATTCATTTTATTATACTATTTATCTACCTTCCTAACAAATGTAAAAACATAAGAATGTATTGTTTAAATCAAAAAGGGCTACGTTATATTCAATTATTTACCCAATGCTTTGTATACAGCGTCAATTGATACATATAAATACTCAAAATCCAATTTGAAACCATAAAAAAAGCTCCAGGCAATCGCCTGGGCTTATCAAGGGTTCTTATTAAAAAGGGGGTCAATTTCATTTGTCTTAATCATACAGGATGAATGTTTCACAATGATTACAGGAAAATTAAAACAAAATTACTTTTATCAAATATCTCTTTAAAAGATTAAAGTACTACTGATATTTACTTAATGTTTAGCTTTTCTTTCAATTCCTCTATATAATGTTGAGCACTTTGGGCAGCAATACTTCCGTCACCAGTTGCAGTTACAATTTGGCGAAGTGTCTTCTCACGAACATCTCCAGCTGCAAAAATACCAGGAATTTTCGTTTCCATATCATCATTTGTTTCGATATACCCTGTTTCATTTACAATACCAAGACCTTCGAAAGGTTTTGTTAAAGGAACTAATCCAATGTAAATAAATACACCATCCGCTTTAAATTCCCTTTCACTGCCATCTTCGGTCGATACAAGGGTCACAGAGCCAACTTTTCCATCTTTTTCGTTAATTTCTTTCACCGTATGATTCCAAATAAAATCCACTTTTTCGTTTGCAAAAGCACGATCTTGCAAGATTTTTTGTGCTCTTAATTGATCGCGGCGATGAACAATCGTTACCTTACTAGCGAATCTTGTAAGATATACACCTTCTTCTACTGCAGAGTCTCCTCCACCAACAACCACTAATTCCTTGTTCTTGAAGAAAGCTCCATCACAAACCGCACAATAAGAAACACCGCGTCCGCCCAATTCTTTTTCACCTGGAACGCCAATTTTCTTATATTCGGCACCTGTAGCGATAATAATCGCTCTGGTTTTATATTCTTTAGAACCTGCTTTCAGTGTCTTATATTCTTCACCATCAACAATTTCTTTAATATCACCATAAGCATATTCAGCACCAAATTTTTTGGCATGCTCAAACATTTTATTGGAAAGCTCAGGTCCTAGTATACTGTCATATCCAGGATAATTTTCCACTTCTTCTGTATTCGCCATTTGTCCTCCAGGAACACCGCGCTCAATCATTAATGTAGATAAGTTTGCACGTGAAGCATACACAGCAGCTGTCATTCCAGCAGGACCAGCGCCAATTATGATGAGATCATATATTTTTTCATCCATATCTCAAACACTCCTTACAACACCCATATTTTACTTTATCTATTTCTTATCTATATTACTCTTTATTATCATTCCCGATATTGATTTTTATTAAAGATAAGCCATCACGGCATATATCTAAACTTCTGCTTTTCCAAACAATCCTAAATCGAGAATCATTATCTATATATTAAAAGAATGTTCTTTCTCCGTCCAAACATATGCTTACTGATAATATTGACGGATTGTTTTAATGTATTTCTGTAAAGTCGATGGTGAAATATGATAACGTCTTGAAATCTCTGATTGACTTATTTTCTCGTTTTGAAACTGGTTCCATACATAATCGACTGCTGCTGCGTAAGCATTCTGATTCGTAAAAGAAACTCCCTCTTTTAACCCATTAATAAATATGGAGAACCACATATGAAATAATCCTGTTGTTTGTGGATAAATAGGGTGATGATGTTCATATAATAAAGAGGCAACACCATGCCCTTTCCCAATGATTCCATCTGGATCAAATTGTTCTTTCATACCTGCATCCAATACGTTTGCCAGATATAGTTTCTCGGTAATCGTAAATTCATCCAAGCTTTTAAAATCAGAGTGTGAAATAATTTCCTGTTTTCTATCCGTAACAGAAATGAGAAAAATCCCGAATAGCCGTTCTTCCAAATAATCGCTTCTCAATTTATTAAGGATGGATGTAACATGGTTTTCAAAACCAGCATCGGTTTGTTGATTATTATTCCAAGGCTCTGATCCCTCTTTTTCCGGGCTTAACTCCAATAATTGCTTCCAAGCAGATCGAGATGTTTGTTCATGACCAGTCGAATAGGCAACATGTGAGAGCCAGTAGTAAAAGCTTGCATCTCCCTCAAAGCCTTTTTTCTTTAATTTGTTTAACCAATAAAATGCCTTATGATGTTTTCCTAACAAAGCAAACGTAGCACCAAGCTTATACTGGTGTTCAATTAATAACGGCTGGATTTTTTCTAGACCGTCCAATAGTTCCTGAAGTTCTTCATCACGATGCTGATGAAATAAGAATACAGCCAAGTTACAAAGTGCATGGAGATTTCCCGGGTTTTTATCTAAAAGCTCCTTTAACACATTGGCAGCTTTCTCCATTTCGCCTAAATAAAAATAGCCAAGAGCTAAATTATTATAGGCTGACCAAAAATCCGGATACTTTTCAATCATTTCTTTTAAATTTTCAATAGCCATTTGAAAATTCCCAGATTCGAGAAGCTGTCTTGCCTTCTCCTGTTTCATAATTAGCTCATCCTGCATATATAAGGAATCCTCTAAATCTGTTTCTTCCGTATTAATGACATATATTAAGTCCTCTGCTTCTTCTGCAAATTCTCCATATGGATCTATTTCTAAATATTTATTGGCATGTTTATATGCTTCATGAAATAGTCCTAACTCAGCAAAGTTATTTGCCAAAAAATAATGGCATTCTGTCATATTGGGATCCAATTCCTCTAAAATACGGGTAAAAAGATCATTAGATAATTGAAACTCATCCAACTGCATACAAACCAGACCAAGCTGACAGGCAATCATCGGTTCATATGGTTCCAGCTGCATAGCACGCTGCAAATATTTCTTGGCTTTCTTTAAGTCATGTCGATGGTAAGCATTTATTCCTTTATTAAAATAATATTCTCCTGTAGGTATAAAGGACAGGACAACACCTTGCTCCTGCCTTAATTTTGAGTCTTTTGCCATGAAGGTCCCTCACAAATCTTCCAAAGTTAACGATAGCAGTTTTTCGTGTGAAAACAGAATGATTACGAAAAACTGCCATGACATTATTTATATCAATTTAAAAATTATACGACTAACACTATAACTACTGTAGTATACCATATAAAACTACAATGATTAACAGGCAAATAATAAAAGTAATACCATTGAATTGCCCATAACGGTCGCTTATAAAATGCATATCTAATAAAAGAAAAGCTTTCCGATTTACACAATGAAGGTACCTATATAACATAGATACCTTCCGTTCATTATTCTATTTCTTTTCTATATATCGGATCATTTGCCCGTCTTTCTTCTAATTGTTCCTTTGTATAAATGACTTTCATTGGGTTTCCGCCAACGAAAGAACCTGCCGGAACATCCTTATGTACTAATGTTCCCGCTGAAACAATCGCACCATCTCCAATGGTTACTCCTGGCAAAATGGTCGAATTGGCGCCAATCATCACTTCGTTGCCAATGCTTACATTTCCTAGCCTGTACTCCTTTATTAAATATTCATGAGCTAGTATCGTTGTGTTATAGCCTATCACGGTATTTTTTCCAACAGAAATTTTCTCCGGAAACATAACATCCAGCATAACCATTAATGCAAAAGATGTTTGGTTTCCGATCTCCATTCTTAAAAAGACTCGATACAGCCAATTTTTCAAACCCAAAATCGGAGTATATCTTGCTAATTGTATAACTAGGAAGTTTTTGACCACCTTCCAAAAAGGAACGGTTTTATATACATGCCATAAGGAATTTGCACCTGAAACCGGAAAACGTTCCGTTTTTCTCATTCATCTATCGCTCCCACGATTTTTAGCAGGTCACGCATATGATCTAGAATATAATCGGGTTCATAACTTTCAATATATGCTCTTCCCTTTGCAGACCATGCTACTCCTGCAGAGATTGTTCCTGCGTTTTTTGCTCCTAAAATATCGTGATAGTTATCTCCAATCATAATCGCTTCCTGTGGCGTAGAACCAAGTAACTTCAATGCTTTTTCGATTGGTTCAGGATGCGGCTTAACATTTTGAACATCATCGATAGCGATAATGATTTCAAAAAAACCGTCCAAATTTGTTAACTTTAGGCCCTTTCTTACTGTAGAGGAAGTTTTCGTAGATACAATCGCAAGCTTATAACCTTTTTCTTTAAGCGTTTTTACCGTCTCGTATACACCATCAAATTCTTTTACTAATAAATCATGATGTGCTAAATTATGCGTGCGATATCTCTCAATCATTTCATCCACCTTATCGACATCGATAGACGAGAAGGTTTCCTTTAAAGATGGCCCAATGAATGGGAGCACATCCTCTCTTGTGTATTTATCTGGATAATAATGATTTAATGTATGTAAAAAAGAAGCAATGATTAATTCATTTGTGTCAATTAATGTTCCATCTAAATCAAAAAGAATTGTCGTTATTTGTTTTTGCATCCTTCGCTACCCTTTCTACTGTCAAATACTGTTCATAAATAATGATAAATCTTTTTACAAAAAATGAAAAGAAACCGGTATGTACCAGTTTCTGTTTTACCCTTCAATGGTGCTTGGAGTACGTTTGGAGTAATCAATGCGATTCCATATATTTCCGACTATAAAGGTTAAAAGGATAGCCGTAACTAGTCTAATAAGTAAAAGATAGATAACAGGTATCCCGAGAGGAACAAAGATTAATGTGTCTTCAACAACTGCATGACATCCGCAAAGAAAAATGAAAGCTAGTGTAGCATCTTTCTTGCTAACACCGTCTTCTTTAACTGCTTGAATCATTACCCCAGCTCCATATGCTAAACCAAAAAATAATCCAGCTGCAAGGGTTGTAGAGGTGTTTTCTCTCATTCCCAATAATTTTGTCAACGGTGCCATCCAACGAGAGAATAGATGGAGTAACTTCAAGTCTTTTAAAATTTGAATACCAATCATCAATGGAATTACAATTTCCGCAAGCTTTATCACACCTAATGCAGCTTTTTCCAATCCATTTAACATAATCGCCCAAACTCCAACGATTTTCTCTTGTTCCGGTACGATTGTGCCAAAATGAACAGGCTGTTGACCGCCATGCCAGCATAAATTAATGATGACTGCGGAAAGAATAGCCAAACCAACTCGCACAAGTATCATCACCCAAATTTTTACCCCTACTTTAACAGCGACACTTGATTCAATAAATAAATTATGAGCGAAGCTTAGCATGACTGCAATAATGAATACCTCTTTAAGTGACAAGTCAACGGATAAAATACCTGCAATCCCTGCATATAAATTCAAAAAATTCCCTAATACAATTGGAATTGCTGCATCACCCGATAAGCCAATAAGCTTCATTAACGGTGTGACGATTTTTATAACCCAAGGTAATATTGGAGTAAATTGCAAAATGGTGATCACTAATGTAATAGGAAAAATAATTTTCCCTAATGTCCAAGTCGTTTTTAACCCTGCCCATAGTCCTATTTTTAGCGTTTGCAGCATTTCAGTAATTCTCCCCAAGGTTCTTGTTATATTGAAAACTTAGTTACAGGTGTTGCTTACAATACTTAAAAATGATTAGTTGGGACGAGGAACCGGACCCTTATCCCATTTCATGGTAGTGGATTGCAGAATAACCTGCTTTTCTTCTGAAGATCCATAAAATAATGGATACTACTACTAATGCGATCGAAATCATTTGAGCCATACGTAGATCACTAGTTAACATTAAACTGTCTGTTCTCATTCCTTCTATGAAGAATCTTCCTATCGAATACCAAATTAAATAACTTAAGAATAACTCTCCTCTGCGCAAATTTACTTTTCTTAAGCATATTAATAGGATAAAGCCAACCAAATCCCAAACAGATTCATATAAAAAAGTAGGATGATAATAATGACCATTAATATACATTTGATTAATAATAAAATCAGGTAAATGCAAATTCTCTAGGAACGTACGACTAACTTCTTTGCCGTGCGCCTCTTGGTTCATGAAATTGCCCCAGCGGCCAATTGCTTGACCTAAAATTAGGCTCGGTGCACAAATATCCGCCAGTTTCCAAAAGGACACGTTTTTTGCTTTGGAAAAAATAATAGCGGTCAAAACAGCTCCGATTAATCCACCATGAATGGCAATTCCACCATTCCATATCTTAATAATTTCACTCGGATGTACCGAATAATAACTCCATTCAAAAAGAACATAGTAAATACGCGCGCATATAATCGAGATAGGAATTGCCCAGATCATTAAATCAGCAAATAAATCTTTATCAATCCCTAGCTTTTCTCCTTCACGAATGGCTAAGTATAAACCAATGGCTATGCCGCATCCAATAATAATTCCATACCAATGTACTTCAAAGGACCCTAGATGTAGCGCTATTGGATTTAGTGGTTTAATATTATCCATATTCATTGCTCCTTTCCTTGGAAAGTTTATTTTTCGTCATTATCTCCATCTTCAATGACGTCCGCGAGTCTCTCTGTAAATTGCTGAGCAGCATTTACCCCCATTTTCTTCAAGCGATAATTCATTGCTGCTACTTCAATGATAATGGCTAAGTTTCTTCCCGGACGAACAGGGATAGTTAATTTTGGCAACTCTGTATCAATAATTTTTATCTTTTCTTCATCTAATCCTAGACGGTCATATTGTTTCATTTGATCCCATAGCTCTAAATTTACAACCATAGTGATGCGTTTATGGCTGCGAACCGCTCCCGCTCCAAAAAGTGTCATCACATTTATTATTCCGAGGCCACGAATCTCTAATAAATGCTCTATTAAATCTGGAGCATTCCCTATTAAAGAATCCGTATCTTCTTGACGAATCTCAACACAATCATCTGCAACAAGACGATGTCCCCTTTTTACTAGTTCCAAAGCTGCTTCACTTTTACCGACACCACTTTTACCAGTAATTAGAACTCCGACTCCGTAAATATCAACAAGGACACCATGAACCGCAGTTGTTGGTGCTAACTTAAATTCTAAGTAGTTTGTTAAATGGCTTGAAAACCGTGTTGTTTTCATATTTGTACGCATAACTGGAACAGAATATTCATTTGAGGCTTCTATTAATTCTTCTGGTATATCCAACCCTCGAGAAATAATAATTCCTGGTGTTAAATCGCTGCAGAGCTGCTCCAAGCGATGCTTCCTTTCATCCTGATCCAAGCGTGAACTGAAGGTAATCTCCGTCATTCCTAACAGCTGAATTCGATCTGCAGGATAGTAATTAAAAAATCCTGCCATCTCCAAACCTGGACGTGAAATATCACTTGTCGTAATAGGGCGATGGATGCCTTCTTCCCCACTAATTAATTCTAAATTAAACTTTTTAATAATGTCCTCAACACGAACCTTCGCCAAAGTATTATCCTCCTTGCATTCAATCTGCATTAGTATACAGACAAGCAATAAACAAAATTCTCCTACTATATGAGTAAAGCTTTCTTTATTGTAGCATTACAATGTAGCGGAAGACTAGCCTTTAACTTTACAAATGTCCAACATAGGTACCGAAATTATGCATCAAAGCATATGATAAAAGTAGACAATCTGTATATTCAATAAACCTAAGGAGGAGAGTGAATTGAAAATAATGCTAGATGCTGGTCATGGTCCTAATACAGTTGGAAAGAGAAGCCCTGACAACTTTAAAGAATTTGAATTCAATCACAAAGTAGCGGAATATACGAAAGAACTTTTGAATGATTATAAAGGGGTTACCGTATATTTTGCCCATTCAAAGCAAGAAGATATCCCATTAAAAAAACGGTCAGACAAAGCAAACAAATTAAAAGTAGATTGTTATATTTCTATCCACGCTAACGCATATGGCACTACCTGGAACGATGCAAATGGCATTGAAACTTATGTATATGTAACAAAACCAAAGGAAGCCGTGGATTTAGCGGAAAAAGTCCAAAAAAATCTGGTGATTGAAACAGGTCTAAGGAATCGAGGTATAAAAACAGCTGATTTTCATGTTTTACGTGAAACAGAAATGACCGCCATTCTTTGTGAATGCGGATTTTATACTAATAAAAAAGAAGCTTCCTTATTAAAATCGAAAACCTACCAGAAAACATGTGCGGAAGCGATAGTAAAAGGTATCGTAGACCAATACCATTTAAAGAAGATTACCTCGCCAACAAAAAATCCTGTTAAGAAAAAAATATACCGTGTTCAGATCGGAGCTTTTGAGAACAAAGAAAATGCACAAGCATTAATAAAGGAATTAAAGGAAAAAGGATATAATCCGATTTTAGTAGAATGATGGAAATATATTACATAATATGTACCCTTTTAAAGTAATACATCCAAATGTGACCTGACTACTTTAATAAGATAACCTCTGTATGGAACAGGGGTTACTTTTTTCTCCAGTGCATTTGATAGCGCTCATGGGAATCAAAATCTGAATTAATAAAAAAATCATGATGAATTTAAACTATATGAAAAAGAAAAAAGGTTTTATTATCACCTACCTGGACATAAAATATACAAGCTTATATTTGTTTAGTTTAGTGCTTTAGTGCTTAGTTTTAAACCTTACAGCCCTATTGTCCAGTCAAATCTGCCGAAATGAATTTAGGAAACAAATACAGCTTTTTCATGCGTGGGAGGTTGGGATTGGTGGTGCTATCTAGGTATGTTATATAGATAGGTTTTCTATCCAAATAATCTTGTGCTTAGTGCATTTAGCTAATCTTTTTATCTTACATATTGAAAACAATTTAAAACGTGGTTGGGGAGTGTATATGTTCTTATTTTTTGAAAAGTCGGTGTTAATCATGGCTATTTTAAGGATGATTTCCGGGAGTATTGAGGTATTTGCAGCCATTCTTATATTAAAATTGAACGATGCCGAAAAAGCGCTTATTGTTAACAGTTCATTAGCCTTAGTCGGACCTAGTATTTTAATTCTTACGACTGCCGTGGGGTTAATCGGTATTTCCGAGAAATTATCTTTACTGAAAATCTCTTTAATTTTTAGCGGAGTCATCTTATTACTAATTGGAATAAAAGTAAAATAAAAAACACTTAATTATTTATTTTCCGCCTTATATTCACGATACACCGCCAACATTAATTACAACCACCCCCTATAAGGTCTATTCCTGCCAAATTTGTTTAGTAGGGGAGAAAAACCTCTTGATTGGGGTTTTTCTTTTACAAATTATGTACAAGTATCCCATGTATTTAGGAGTGATTCAATGAATCTTGGTGTTCTAATTAGTTATATTTTCTTAGGATTAACACTTGCCGCTCCAATTGGCCCAGTAAATTCTGCAAGGCTTGATAAAGGCATAAAAAATGGTTTTTGGCATGCATGGAGTGTCGGAGCAGGCTCATTGATAGCAGATGGTTGTTTTATGTTATTGGTTTATTTAGGCTTTGTTGAGTTTTTGGGAATTTCATTAATTCAAGTTTTTCTTTGGCTTTTTGGGGCATTTGTACTCATTTACACTGGTATTGAGAGCATTGTTAAAGTGAAAAACATAAACTTAAATCATACGAGGGGAAAAGAACCGATACATAGATGTTTTTTTATTGGATTTTTTATGTCTATCACTAGCCCACTGTCCATTTTGTTTTGGATTGGTATTTATGGTTCCGTTTTAGCAAAAACTGCCGCAACTTACGGGTCAGAAGCGCTTATTCTATACAGCAGTATGATTTTTCTCGGATTAACCATATGGGACATTTTTATTGCAGCCTTAACAAGTGGGTTTAGAAGGTTTTTAAATGTCAGGACACTAAAAATTATATCGGTGGTTTCAGGTACCTCTTTGATTGTATTTGGATTATATTTTGGAGTTCAAGGAATGAAGGTTTTAGCAGGATGGACATAAAGTTTTTACTTTTTGTATTTCATCTCTGTGTTTGTACAAACAAAAAACTGCGTATTAAGAAGGTTATTAATATGGAATCGAGAAATAACAGAAAAACAAAAGTACTACGTATTCCGCTGAGAATAGTGATTGTCAAAAACGAACCCTATAGAGTAGTACATTTTCGAGGTGTCTACCCTATAGAGTACATTTTAAAATTGACTAGTCATATTTTCCTTTATTTAAGATAGTATTTTGCAAAATAATATTGGTAACAGACATAATAACTGCCATTAAGAATGCCATCCCAAAGCTATGGATTTCAAAGCTTTCCCCCATAAGCTTATCTGTTATTAATAACGTGATGGCATTAATGACTATAAGAAATATTCCTAATGTCAAAATTGTTATTGGCAGAGTTAATATAATCAAAATAGGACGTACCAATACATTCAAAATTGATAATACGAAGCTTGCCGCCACTGCAGCTCCAAAACTTGATACTTCGAAGCTGTGGAAAAAACCTGCTATTGCTACGAATAGTATTGCATTGATGAAAATACTTATTAACCACCTCATTAAAACGAAACCTCATCCTTCCTATAGTACAGCTTCTTTTTTCTCCACTTTTTTAATATTAACAGAGCCAGTTTTAGTGTCTGCAAATACTCTTGTTAATTCTTCGGTTTCACCAGATTTCTTGAAGCTTATTTGTTTTTGTGCTATATCCTTCTTTTCTGATATGGTTTCTACATCATCTAACTCAATTTTTATACTTCCAAAGTTAGATTTACATTCCCCCTCCACACCACATCCATCAGGAAGGAAGAGATTAATATTCCCTGTTACAGCTTTTACATGAACAGTATCAGCTTGATTTTTTAAAGTGCAGTGAACATTGCCATTAAATGATTGCAAGTCAACGATATGATAGGAGCCGACAACATCTATTTGACCATTCATGGTTTCAGCAGCAAGTCTTTTTGCTTTACTATTTTGAATAGTAATTTTGCCATTTGCTGTTTCGGCCTCCAATTTATCTGTTATCATATCATGTAAAGAAATTTTGCCGTTTGCTGTTTTTGTTTTAAAATCCTGGACATCTAATTTTTCAGCAGTTATTCTTCCATTAAAGGTACGAATAATCGCCTTTTCATACGTGCTTCTTGGAACATAAACGACAGTATCAACTTTCATCCATTTCGATTGAGTAGAAAAGCGCAATCGTTTATTTTCTACCGAAAAATAGCTGTTTTCAATAAAAAAGCTGCGGGCATCATCACGTTGATCTTTTCTATATACCTTCGCTTGACATTCCACACGTGTATCAGGTTGATCCCAAGGTTTTATTTCGACATGACCATTTGCAACATCAATGTCAATCTGAGTGAATTCTGCTTCTGGTTGTTGAAATACATGTGGAAATTCAACTGACTGATTAAAGGGGAATTCAAACTCTTTAATTTTTTTCACCGCGGAATTAACAAAGTCTAAAATTTTCTCGCGAGTTGCATTGAATTGAAATCCTTCTTCTGCATCCTCTTTATTAGCATGGTTATCTTGATCATGATTACCCTTCGCGGCTGAATCAATTTCATGTTTTATATCGTGTACATTTTCGTCTTTTCGTTTATTTTCATTATCCAAAGCTTCTAATAAGGTTAATGCTTCCTCTGTCGAAAGTTTTCCGTCCTTCACTAGATCTAAAATACGCTTTCTTTCCATTTGCATCTTTAGCTCCTCCTTTATGATTATTAAGATCCTCTAAAGATGGATTTGTACATAAATTTTTTAACAAGGCTCTTTTATTAAGCTTTGCTGCTTTTGTAAAAGAAATCCCCAATCCCTCTTCAATCGCCTTAAGAAAGAAAAGGCGCCCTACACTGAGTCTAACTTGAAATTTATAACGGTTACGAAAAGCAACAATTAATACGAAAACAGCCATTATTATTACCTATTTCTATTTTCGCATAACCCTTCCTTTTCTTCCTCCGTCTTAGGATGGAATTATTTTCGTTTTATAGACGAAAAAAACCTAAAAATATATGTAGACATACATTTTTAGGTTTTAGCATTGGATATCTTGTATTCACTACTTCTCTTTTCCATTACTTTCTCCCTATACTCTTTTCTCTCTATTTCTGACATTGCTTTATAATCCTTAAGAAATTTTTCGTATTTTGGAACAACCTCTGAAACTTCTCCAAAGGACTTTACCTCTCCATACTCAATCCACAATGCCTTTTCACAGAAATTTTTAATTTGTCTAAGGGAATGGCTAATGAAAAAAATCGTTTTACCCTTTTCTTTAAATTCATTCATTTTAGCTTCACATTTATCCGCAAATATTTTGTCTCCAACAGATAACGCTTCATCAATAATTAAAATGTCTGGATTTATATTTACCGAAATTGCAAATCCCAAACGAGATTTCATTCCACTTGAATAATTCTTTACAGGTTGATCGATAAATTTTCCAATTTCGGAAAACTCTATTATCTCAGGCTCTAATTTTTTTATTTGCCTTTTGTTAAAGCCAAGCATCAAACATTTTAGTTCAATATTCTCTCTCCCTGTTAACTGATTATCCAATCCAGAGTTGATTGCGATTAAGGCTACATCGCCATTAATTTCAATACTGCCTGAAGTGGGAGGAATAATGCCAGATATGATATTAGAAAGCGTAGACTTCCCAGAGCCATTAACACCTATAATACCAATTACATCGCCTTTTTCCGCTTCAAAACTTATATTTCTTAAAGCGTAGAAATCCTCCCCATATCCTTTAGGCATTACAATATCCAGCAATTTATCTGAGGTTCTGCTGTACATTTTATATTTTTTCGCAACATTACGGAGTATTACTGTTTTATTCACATATCTCACATCCGTATTATAAAAAGTCAACAAATCGATTTCTGAATTTCACATGTAATACTGAACCGATAAATAGAAGGACCAGAATAACAGCCCAAAAATAAAGAGTGTAATGCCAATGACTTACTAAATACCATTTTTGGCTAAGTAACGAGTTTCTATACCCTTCGATGATGTAATAGATAGGATTTAATTTTAATATACCTTGATATTTTGCTAATATTCCTGTTGTTGGAGCCCACAATATCGGTGCTAAGTAGATCATCATTCTCATAATCGCTGTAACAATCATATTTACATCCCTAACTATCGTAGCCAGTGTAGACGTTATGAGTGAAATCGAGAAAGTAAGAACTATTGCGGCAAACATATAATATGGTAATTCTATATAATGAATGGAGATTGTAAATCCATAAAAATGTAATATTACCATAATCACAACTAATAACATTAAATGCTGGTAAAACTTCGCGATTATTACATAAGATGGTATCACACTCAATGGAAAGCTCATTTTGGCAACCATTTTAATTCGTGAATAAATCGCTTTAGTACCTTGTGTAATAGCCGGATTAATGAAAAACCAAGCAACAATTCCCGCTATCATCCAAGGAAAATAGGCAATGTCCCCCTCACCTTTTCTACCAGTAATACCAACACCAAACACAATCCAATATACACCAATTTGGATCATCGGATTGATTACTTCCCACAAAATCCCTAAATAATTATTTTTATTAGCACTTTTCACTTCATAAGCTGAGAGTCTGCTTATAAGGTAGATGCTTTTAAATTGCTCCTTAATTACAGTAAAAACAGATTTCATGTAATAGTCCTTTCTTAGAAACCAAAAGAAACTTATAATAAAGTTAATATTCTTCCCTATTTGTACATATATTTATAAAAAAAATTGGAGGCTTTTTAAATTATTTATACCCATTATTTACAGTAAATAAATCCTTCTTGATTTTTGTAGTCGATATTCCTACCGTTCTCGGTAAATATACAACTTCACAATAGTCCTTTAGAAAGTCAAACTTTCCTTTCCAATCATCCCCCATAACAAAAATGTCCACATTATGGTTAACGACATCGGATATTTTTTGATCCCAATTATTTTCCGGAATGACCTCATCCACGTACCGAATGGATTCCAGAATAAATTTACGATTTTCGTAACTATGATAAGCTTCTTTATTTTTTATTTTATTGAACTCGTCAGTGGATAAAGCAACAATTAAATAATCTCCAAGTTCCTTTGCTCGTTTTAGTAAATTTATATGTCCCCAATGAAGTAAATCAAAGGTTCCGTATGTTATAACTTTTTTCATTCTAAACCTCTCCCTTATTGCAGGTATTTTAAGTGGATGATTCGAGCAAGATAACAATGGTCTTTACACAAAATAAACACATCCAATATTATAATCGAAAACACACTACTTTCAAATACAATAAATGTTACTTTCTTAAAACTGGACCCACACTCCCCTTGGTTATTCTTATCTTTCATTAAGTAGAAGGGGTTTATACAGTGCAAGGATAATAATAAACTAGCCGGGATATTGCATTTTTTCCCTTTGTTCCTTTTTTTGAATAAATGGTGACAAATAATGGATTAATTGCTGACTTGACTGCCCAGTTGAGTATTTATTCCACATATCAGAAAAAGCTTCAATTTCCTCTAGATTAAAGGAATTATTCCTTATTTGATCTATTATTTCTGTTGTCGTCAAAGCTAATGGCCCAGGAATCATCTCTTTATAATCAAACCACACCCCTCTTTCATGAATGTATTCTTCCAAATCATATGCAAAAAAAATCATGGGTCTTTTTAATAAAGAATATTCAAACGGAATAGATGAATAATCGGTAATTAGTATATCAGTGATCATTAATATTTCATTCACATCAACATAATCGGAAAAGTCAAAAACAAAGTCTTGATTTATGTCTCTGATGTCCAATTCATTTCTGATTGCTGGGTGCAATCGTAGTAAGATTACATAGTCCTTACCCAATTTTTCTTTCATTAAATCTAAATCTAACCTTAATTCGAAAGAATCCAAACTCTCATCTCTGAAAGTTGGAGCGTACAATATTCTTTTTTTATTTTTTAAATAAGGAAATTTATTTAATATGTTTGTAACAATCAACTGTTTATTTTGCTCATTAAAAAATATATCGGTTCTGGGAATACCAACTCGTAAAATTTGACTTGCCGATAAATCAAATGCTTCCTGGAAGATCTGCCCCATTATATCTGAACCAACTATTACTTCAGAAAATCTCTTATAAACATTTTTAAAACGTTTAATATCTTTTCTATTTCGGTCTTTTATGGAATGATCTTTTAATCCAAACTTTTTAAATGCACCAGCTGCATGCCAAACTTGAATACATTTTACATTCTTTTTAAAGTTTACAACAGATAAAAATGCGTAATAATTGTCGATTATCACCGTACGGGACGTTGCTATATGATAAATCGATAAGATTATGTTAATTAAATTTAACGTTTCAAATTTAATGGACACAGCATCTTTAAACTTTAGATTGTATTTGCATGATCTTGAATATAAAAAAACAGTATCGCATTGTATTTGCTGACGTTTCATTTCTTCGTAGAGAAAAAGTGAATTGTCACCAAAAGAAACAATAAAAGTGATTTTGTTTTTCAGAGGAAAAATGCTCATTATTAAAAACAAATATCTATATGTCGTTAAATAAAGCCAAATTGCGACTTCTTTAATCAATCTTTTCAAAATATCACCAGCCAAATTCATAGCTTTTTTTCTTTTTTTCGTCACTTATATAATTATATCATTATTTTTTTAACAAAACGTGACTCTATGGTTACAATATGTTTTCTCAAATTTTTTATTTTATTTATTGCCATAAAGTATATTTGAAATAATAGATTTTTGCACTTATAATAATCCCTAGATTTAATGGCGTTATTGTATAATTTATAAATAGAAAGGTAATGGAATAAATTATGAGTTTACTCACCAAGATAAAGAGGCATAGGATAGTTACTCAAATCTATAAAAGGGCATTTAAGCTTGCCTCCTATTTACCTGTAAAAAAAAATCTGATAGTTTTTGAAAGTTACTCTGGTAAGCAATATAGTTGCAATCCTAGAGCTATTTATGAATATTTGAAGCAAAATCACTTACAATACGAAATGCTTTGGAGCGTGGACAAGAACTTCGAGGAAACTTTTAAAAAGGAAAACATTCCTTATGTTAAAAGATTTTCTATTAGATGGTTAATGAGTATGGCTAGAGCACAATATTGGGTCAATAATGCAAGACTTCCTTTATGGATACCAAAACCTAACCATACTACTTACTTGCAAACTTGGCACGGAACACCGTTAAAGAAACTGGCAGAAGATATGGATGAGGTATATATACCTGGTACAAATACCGAATTGTATAAAAAAAATTTTAGAACAGCCACAAGTAAATGGGATTACCTTATATCACCTAACAGATATTCAACAGAAATCTTCAAAAGAGCCTTTAATTTTAATAAGACTGTTATCGAATCCGGGTATCCTAGAAATGATTTTTTATATAATCACCGTGATTCTGAAACAATACAAAAAATTAAAGAGAAATGTGATATACCTTTGGATAAGAAGGTTATTCTTTATGCCCCAACTTGGCGGGATGATAATTACTACAGTAAAGGTAAATATAAATTTGATATAAATTTGGATTTAAATAAATTAAAAGATCAATTTGGTAATGATTATGTTATTATTTTAAGAATGCATTACTTGGTAGCTGAACAATTTGATTTGTCATCGTTTAAGGGTTTTGCATTTGATTTATCCAATCATGAAGATATACGAGAGTTATATTTAATTTCAGATTTACTGATTACAGACTATTCATCTGTTTTTTTTGATTATGCAAATTTAAAAAGACCAATTTTGTTCTATGTATACGACATCGAACATTACCGTGACAATTTAAGAGGATTTTACTTTGATTTTGAGAAGGAAGCACCTGGACCTCTTTTAACAACCACTGATGAAGTAATTCAAGCAATCAAAGATGTAGAGCAATGTAACTTCCAGGTCAACGAATTATTTCAATCCTTCTATAATAAATTCTGTTACTTAGAAAATGGAAATTCTTCTAAAAAAGTAGTTGAAAATTTGTTCCATGATAAAACAAATTAACATCAAGCAATAAGACGATTTTTTAACTACTGGAAGGCGGTCAATAATAATGTTCTCTTTTTTTAAAAAACGTAAAGGAACTGTTCTTAAAAATATCCTTAAAATAAAACAGTCTGATAACTTACTACTAATTGAAGGTGAAATCTCTAAACCAAATTATTTCGTCGAGGGTTTATGGCTTTTATCTAGAGATGGAACAAATACATTACAGCTATCTGATATTAAACCGTCTCAATTATTTTCTTTCAAGGTTGATTTTAATGATATTCAGCGTTCCATATTACCCTCTTCACCAGAGATCTATGATTTTTACTTAAAAATAAGTACGCACAGCTACTTACTAACTCCGGATGAATTAGAGAAACTGGAGAAGCGTAAAGGCTTTAAGAAATTAAACCAACAAGATAACGATATTGAATATTTCATACGGCTTGGACGTTTCAAGGAGACTACAATAAGCGCTGTAAGCTGGTATAAGAATGCTGAAAATTTCAGCACCTTATTTATAACAAAAAAAGGCAATATTTCATTAGCGCATAATGTAGAAATAAACGTTAAACCAAGGTTACAAATTGAAAAAGTTAAATCAAAGAAAAATGAGATTCATTTAGGAGGAAGAATTTTTTCTTCTCATCTCAAAATAGAGTCAGGAAAATTATTGCTTAAAGGAAGAACCACTAAAAAGGAAATGTTTGCGCCTGTTACCTTTCACGACCTCCGTGAAGAAACAAGGCAAAAATACGGTCTTAACAGATATACTTATAAATCCGACCTCCAATTACAAAATATTAATAATGGAAAACTTTTGGAAGAAGATATATATGATATATTTCTCGTATTAAAATTTTCGAATAGTGACGAAGAAAAAATTGTCCGTGTGGGAAGACCAACATTCAAAACCAAACTTTTCACTAAACAAGCAGTCGCTTTTAATAATGGTGAAGTAACTATTGTTAACCCTTATTATACTTTTAAACAGTATAATCTCTCGTTAGAAGTTTTTGAATTTGATCATGATACTTATTCCTATATGACAAAAGTCTTACGATGGTCCTGGTTACTTAGAAGATTAAATCGAAAAAAAGATATTTGGCTAGTGGGTGAAAGATCGTACAAAGCTCAGGATACAGGTTACCACTTTTTTAAATTTATGAGAGAGTCTCACCCAGATAAAAATGTATATTATGTTATTGACAAGAACTCTCCTGAATATCGTAATGTTGAACCATTAGGTAATGTTTTGCATTTTAAATCAAAAGACCATATTTGGAATACTTTAATGGCTACAAAAATTGTTTCTTCTCATCATGCAGATTATCTATATCCTACTCGAACACCGAGATTTATTAAGGCAGTAAAAGCAACAAAAATTTTCTTGCAACATGGTGTAATGGGTACAAAAAATATGATTGCTAATTACGGAAAAAAATCTCGTGGTTTTAATACAGATGTATTCTTAGTTAGTTCTGATTTTGAGAAAGATATGATTGTAAATGATTTTGAATACGATCCAAGTGATGTTTTTGTTACTGGGTTATCGAGATTTGATTCCTTATTAAATAATGATACTGAAATAAAAAGACAATTACTGATTATTCCAACGTGGAGAGATTGGATCGGAAGTAATATGGATTTCACCGAAACAGAATACTTCCAACGCTATCATCATCTCGTTCATAGTGATGAATTGCACTCACTGGCTAAAAGGTACGGCTTTGAAATTATTTTCTGTTTACATCCCAATATGCAAATGTATACCAACTATTTTAAAGACGCTCCGGTTAGAGTTATTAGCCAAGGTGAAGTGAATGTACAGACACTTTTAAAAGAAAGTGCAATGATGATTACCGATTATTCGAGTGTAGCATTTGACTTTAGTTTTCTTCATAAGCCAATAATATACTATCAATTTGATAGAAGTCGTTTTATTGGAAAAAGACCATCTCACTTGGACTTAGATAATGATTTACCTGGTGATATTGTTTATAATCAAGAAACTTTGCTAGAAATATTAACACAGTATGCCGAAAATGATTTCAAAATGAAATCAGATAATTTAATCCGATCTAATAAGTTTTTAAAATATAGAGATTGTCATGCTAACGAAAGAATTTATGATGTAATAACATCATATAAACGCCAGCATAGTCGAATTCAAGAATTTTTTGATGGAGAGCTTGGAAGTGCTTTATACAGGAAGTTTAGAAAAAGTAGATATTATTTTCCAATCATGAAATCCTTCTATAAAGTTTCAAAAACTATTTTACCTGTTGATAAAAAGCTAATATTAATTGAAAGCTCTTTAGGTAAACAATACGCGGATAGCCCACGTTATATTTATGAAGAGATTCTAAAAAGAAATTTAAATTACAGGATTGTTTGGGTATGCAATCGCAGTAATGTTCGGTTTCCAGACATCAATACGCGAAAAATAACAAGATTAAGTCCTGAATATTACTATTACCTTGCTAGGGCTAAATATTGGATTAATAACCAGAATTTCCCTACCTATATTTCAAAAAGAAAAGAAACAACCTATATTCAAACTTGGCATGGAACGCCGCTAAAAAAAATGTTATACGATATTGAGACTATACATGGAAGAGACGAAGACTATTTAAAACGTGTTTCTTTCGCAACAAGACAATGGGATTATCTACTTTCCCCTAGCGAGTATGCAACAAATGCGTTTAAAAGTGCGTTTCGTTATAAAGGCAATATACTAGAATTGGGCTATCCAAGAAATGATCTTTTTTATAAAAAAGACGTACAAGATATTACCACAAAGGTGAAAAACAGATTAAATATTCCTAAGGATAAAAAGGTAATCTTATATGCCCCAACATTTAGGGATAATCAAAAAGAAAAAAATAAATTTGTCTTTGACTTAAATCTTGATTTAAACGAATTACATGAACATCTAAAAGATGAATATGTTTTACTCTTAAGGATGCATATTGTTGTTAATAATAAATTAGTTATTCCAGAGGAATATAGCGATTTTATTTACAATGTATCAAGTTATCCTGAAATTCAAGAACTATACTTAATCTCCGATGTATTAATAACAGACTATTCTTCCGTAATGTTTGATTTTGCACATACAGGAAGACCAATACTTTATTATACTTACGATCTTGAAGATTATAGAGATAACTTAAGAGGATTTTATATGGACTTTGTTTCAGAAGCCCCTGGGCCATTTTTAAAAACAACGTCCGATATAATATCTTCAATGAAAAAAATTGAAGGTATTGAGACGGAATTCAAAGAAAAATATGATGCATTTAGGGATAAATATTGCGGCTTTAGAGATGCTGATTCCTCCAAAAGAATTGTTGACTATTTTTTTAATAGATAGGTTTTCTCCACAAACTACCACAATAAATAAAAAGATGATCTCTGGATTGATTGACAGAGATCATCTTTTTTCGATTTTATTGAGTCTCAAATGTTTCCGCATTCGTATGTTAGACAACTCTAATACACAAGGTATAACGAATCACCAGATAGCGAAGTACATTACCTCTATCGAGCAAATTCTTCTATTTCCTTCATTTTTCTACTCATTCTATCTTTATCCCGTTCCAATATTGGTTTTAAATATTTTCCAGTGTAGGATTCTTGAACCTCTGCGATTTTTTCCGGTGTGCCGGTTGCAACAATGGTTCCTCCGTTCGATCCACCTTCTGGACCAAGATCGACAATATAATCCACTGTTTTGATAACATCTAAATTATGTTCAATAACAAGTACCGTATCACCATTCTCTACTAATCGCTGCAAGACATCGAGCAGTCTAGCAATATCATCTACATGGAGACCGGTTGTAGGTTCGTCCAATATATAAAATGACTTACCTGTAGAACGACGGTGCAGCTCAGATGCAAGCTTTACCCTTTGTGCCTCTCCTCCTGATAAAGTGGTGGCTGGCTGACCGAGTTTAATATAACCTAATCCAACATCTGCAATGGTTTGTAATTTCCTTTTAATTTTCGGGATGTTTTCAAAAAATTCAAGTGCATCCTCCACGGTCATATCTAATACTTCCGCAATACTTTTGCCTTTGTGTTTTACCTCTAATGTTTCGCGATTATATCTCTTTCCATGGCAAACCTCGCATGGTACATAAACATCAGGGAGAAAATGCATTTCAATTTTGATAATCCCGTCACCTCTGCAAGCCTCACAGCGCCCACCTTTTACATTAAAACTGAAGCGGCCCTTTTTGTATCCGCGAATTTTTGCTTCGTTAGTAGCAGCAAAGACATCTCGTATATCATCAAATACACCCGTATAGGTAGCAGGATTGGAACGCGGTGTTCTTCCTATCGGTGATTGATCAATGTCAATGACCTTTTCCAAATACTCAATTCCTTTAATATCTTTATGCTCACCAGGTTTGCTTTTGGCACGATTAAGCTTTTGTGCAAGTGTCTTATACAGAATTTCATTTATAAGGGTACTTTTGCCGGATCCAGATACACCTGTAACTGCAATAAAAGTTCCAAGCGGAAATTTTACATTTATACCTTTTAAGTTGTTTTCTTTTGCACCCTTAATTTCAATATAGCGTCCATCAGGTTTTCTTCTTTCATGTGGAAGTGGAATGAACTTTTTTCCTGATAAATATTGACCTGTCAGTGACTTTGGATCATTCATTACATGCTCAGGTGAACCGGCAGATATGACTTCTCCACCATGAATTCCAGCACCGGGACCAATGTCAATAAGGTAATCAGCTGCAAGCATTGTATCTTCATCATGTTCGACAACGATGAGCGTATTCCCAATATCACGCATATTTTTCAAGGTAGAAATAAGGCGGTCATTGTCCCGTTGATGCAACCCAATAGAAGGTTCATCGAGAATATAAAGTACACCAGTTAATCGGGAACCGATTTGGGTTGCAAGACGGATTCTTTGGGCTTCCCCTCCAGAAAGAGTTCCAGCAGCTCGGCTTAACGTTAAATATTCCAACCCGACATTCACAAGAAATCCTAGTCTTTCCTTAATTTCACGGAGTATCAGATTAGCAATTTTCCTTTCTTTTTCTGTAAGCTCTAGAGTATTAAAAAAATGATCAGCATTTTCGATTGAAAGCTCCGTTACTTCCCCAATATGTTTATGATTAATCTTAACAGCCAGTGTCTCTTCCTTAAGACGATACCCTTTACATTTTGGACATGCTTGTGTGGCCATATATTTTTCCATTTGTTCTCGAATATAATCGGAGCTTGTTTCTTTATATCGGCGTTCAACATTCGGGATAACACCTTCAAACTGAATGTTTCCTTCCCGTATTTGACCGAAATCATTCTCATACCGGAAATAGATAGATTCATCCCCAGAACCATATAAGATTTTATCCATTTGATGCTTTGGTATGTCTTTCACAGGTATATCCATGTCAATTCCAAAATGGTTGCATACCGCTTCCAGCAACTGCGGATAATATTGAGAACTAACAGGTTCCCATGGTGCAATGGCATGCTCCTTTAAAGAAAGTTCCCAATTTGGAATGACAAGTTCAACATCTACTTCTAGCTTTGTTCCTAATCCATCGCATTCAGGACAAGCTCCAAATGGGCTATTAAAGGAAAACATGCGCGGCTCCATTTTATCAATCGAAAAACCACAAAATGGACAAGCAAGATGTTCGCTAAAGAGCAGTTCTTCTTCCCCAATAATATCAATAATGACTTTTCCATCAGCAAGACGTAACGCTGTTTCCAAGGAATCTGCCAGCCGGGCTTCTACTCCCTCTTTTACAACGATTCGATCAATTACTACTTCAATGGAATGCTTTTTATTTTTCTCAAGAATAATATCTTCCCCAAGATCAAGTAAATCTCCATCCACTCTTACTCTGACATAGCCTTGCTTTTTGATATCCTCCAATACCTTTACATGAGCTCCCTTTCTCCCGGATACAATAGGTGAGAGCACTTGGAGCTTTGTTCTTTCTGGATATTCCATGATTCTATCAACCATTTGCTCAACCGTTTGCGAGGTAATCTCAATCCCATGATTCGGACAGATCGGCCTTCCGACGCGAGCAAATAAAAGGCGTAAATAATCATATATTTCCGTAACAGTTCCAACTGTTGACCGAGGGTTGCGACTTGTTGTTTTCTGATCAATAGAGATAGCGGGAGATAAGCCTTCAATTGCATCCACATCAGGCTTATCCATTTGTCCTAAAAACTGCCTTGCATAGGCAGATAAAGATTCCACATAACGTCTTTGTCCTTCCGCATAAATCGTATCGAAAGCAAGAGATGATTTTCCTGATCCAGAAAGTCCTGTAACTACGACAAGTTGGTCACGCGGTATCTCCACATTAATATTTTTTAAATTATGGGCCCTTGCTCCCTGTACAATAATTTTATCTTTTGCCATAAAGGGCATCATCCTTCCGCTTTCAATTCTAAAAGTGTATCACGAAGTTGGGCTGCCCGTTCGAAATCAAGCGCCTTTGCTGCCTCTTTCATTTCTTTTTCGAGACTTGCTATTAAATCTTCTCTTTCCTGTTTTGTTAGCTTTCTTGATTTTTCTTTAGGAGTATATTCCTCTTACTCCTCGGCAGCATGGGTGGCACGGATTACATCATGAATATCCTTTTGAATTGTTTTAGGTGTAATACCATGTTTCTTATTGTATTCCTCTTGAACCAAACGTCTTCGTTTTGTTTCTTCAATCGCTTTTTGCATAGAATCTGTCATTCGATCTGCATACATAATCACTTGACCATTTGCGTTTCGAGCGGCACGGCCAATCGTCTGAATAAGAGAGCGCTCAGATCGTAAAAATCCTTCTTTATCTGCATCGAGAATGGCTACTAGTGAAACTTCAGGTATATCCAATCCCTCTCGAAGAAGATTAATTCCTACAAGTACATCGTATTTTCCGAGACGAAGATCGCGGATGACTTCAATTCTTTCCAATGTTTTTACTTCAGAGTGCAGATATTGTACTTTGATGCCCACTTCTTTCAAATAATCTGTTAAGTCTTCTGCCATTTTTTTCGTTAGCGTTGTAACAAGAACTCGTTCATTTTGTTTCACACGTTCATTAATCTCACCTAAAAGATCATCAATTTGTCCTTCAATTGGGCGTACATCGATGGTAGGATCAAGCAAGCCTGTTGGTCTGATAATTTGCTCCACCATTTCAGGTGAATGCTCTAACTCATAAGGCCCAGGAGTTGCGGAAACGAATACTATTTGATTGACATGATCTTCAAATTCAGAAAACGTAAGTGGTCGGTTATCTAATGCTGAAGGTAAACGGAACCCATGGTCTACCAAGACTTGCTTCCGTGCCTGGTCTCCATTGTACATTCCGCGTATTTGCGGAAGTGTCACATGTGACTCGTCTACTACAATCAGCATATCTTTTGGAAAATAGTCTAATAAAGTATATGGTGTTGAGCCTGGAGGGCGCAGAGTTAAATGTCTTGAGTAGTTCTCAATTCCAGAACAAAATCCCATTTCTCGCATGATTTCAAGATCATATCTGGTACGTTGTTCAAGTCTCTGTGCTTCCAACAGCTTATTGTTTTCACGTAATACCTTTAAGCGCTCTTCCAGTTCTTTTTCGATATTTTCAATAGCAACTCGCATTTTCTCTTCACGCGTAACGAAGTGAGAAGCTGGGAAAATCGCGACATGATCCCTATCACCAATAATTTCACCCGTTAAAGCATCCACTTCACGGATCCGGTCGATTTCATCACCGAAGAATTCTATACGCATACAATGTTCGTCACGGGAAGCGGGGAAGATTTCGACTACATCTCCCCTGACTCGGAAGGTTCCGCGCTGAAAGTCGATATCGTTTCTTGCATATTGAATATCAACAAGCTTTCGGAGTAATTGATTCCGTTCTATTTCCATTCCGGTCCTTAGGGAAAGCACCATTTCCCGATATTCCTCTGGAGAACCTAAACCATAAATACAAGATACACTGGCAATGATGACAACATCATTTCTTTCAAATAAAGAAGATGTAGCAGAATGCCGCAATTTATCTATTTCATCATTCACGCTGGAATCTTTTTCGATGTATGTGTCTGTTTGCGGCACATATGCTTCTGGCTGATAATAATCGTAGTAACTGACAAAGTATTCAACGGCATTATTAGGAAAAAATTCTTTAAACTCACTATATAATTGACCGGCAAGGGTTTTATTGTGTGCAATGATTAATGTAGGCCGGTTAATTTCTTTAATTACATTGGAAATTGTAAAAGTTTTTCCAGTACCAGTAGCCCCCAGTAATGTCTGATACCTTTTGCCAGAACGAATTCCTTCGACAATTTTTTGGATTGCTTTCGGCTGATCTCCTTGGGGTTGATACTTGGAAATAAGCTCAAATTGACCGTTCATGCTTTAACCTCCCATCTTTCTAGAAATATAGCTTTTTATCTTGTTCCATTTATCCTCATAATCCTTATTCTACCACAAACCTAAAATGTTTAACCACTAAAAAGCGAACAAATTTTCGGTTTTTTATACTTATTCATAGCTGTATTTATTTGTACAGAACTTTTTGACATAGACGCTCACAGCAGTGCGAATGGGTTTTATTCAACCTAATAATAAAGCAAAAAAAAACGCTTAATATTGTAAGATACTTACTTACATTAAGCGTTGTGATTTGGCTGTTTTTTATGTTTTTTAGGACTCATCTTATTGGCAAAATAATAGCCGGCAGTTAAGGAAGCAGCATCTATAATATACAATAACTCTGTATGAGTATAGCCTTTATAAACAGATGCAACAATCAATCCCACTGTTAATAAGAGCCCGATTATTTTACTGTATGTAACCCTTGTAAAAAACACGACTAAAATTGCAGGTATGAAAATGGCGGCGATTATTTTTCCAATCATACACATCCCCCCGTACCTTTCTATCATAACCAAAAATTCAGAAATGGAAAAGTGAAATTTAGTCTAAAATACTTGCATTTATAATTTTCCTCGTTATACTGTTTAATTCACTATGCTCGATAAATTTTTCATTAAGCATGTCGGGCAAAATCTCTTTTAAAAAGTATTGGACACTTTCCATTTCTTTAAATTCTAAAATGGTCATTAAAGATTCCTCGTAGATTTCTTGGAAAAGGCTTTCGGGATTACCTTTCTGTATTTCGCCAAATGATTCATACAATAAATCAACCTTATCTGCAACAGACAAAATCTTTCCTTCTAATGTATCGTCTTTTCCTTCCTTAAACCGTTCTAAATAAATGGATTGAAATTCCTTTGGAAACTCTTTTGTCACAAACTTTTTTGACATTTGTTCCTCTACTTGACTGAATAAGTCCCTCAACTCTTTAGAGGCATATTTAACAGGTGTCTTAATATCACCTGTAAAAAGCTCATTATAATCATGATTTAAGGCCTTTTCATATAAGGATTTCCAATCGACCTGGTTCCCGGCTTGCTCCTCCACTGTTCCAAAAAATTGTGCAATTTTCGTAACCTTGAAGGAATGACTTGCAACGGAATGCTCTTGAAATTTAAATTTACCAGGACATCGGTATAGCTTCTCCAAATCCGATAAACTTTTAAAATATTGATGAACACCCATTCCTATCATCCTTATCTGTAAATGTTTCCTGTGATTGTATCATGAAATCATGAATTCACAAAGAAAATAATGAAAAAACCTCATCATTCCAAAAGATGAGGCTCTAGTATTATTTGTTTAAGTCGATAAGAGATCCCGTTTTCAAATAAACAATCCATTCACATATATTCGTCACATAATCCCCGATTCTTTCTAAATGCTGTGCCACTAGAAGAAGATGAGATGCTTGATTAATCCAGTTAGGGTTTTCTTTCATGATATCCACTAATTCCAAGAATATCTTTGCATAATATTTATCTATGTTATCATCCTTTTTCGAAATATCGATGGCGGCGTCTCGATCTAATTCTACGTATGCAGCTAACACCTCATGAACCATTTCCTTTATTAATTCAGACATTTTCGGAATGTCTATTAAAGGTTTTATATAAGTCTCGTTCTTCAAACGAATGGTAGCCTTCGCAATGCTTACAGCATGGTCCCCCATTCTTTCGAGGTCAGAGGATACTTTAAGCATTGTCGCAATACGTCTTAAATCCGTACCTACCGGCTGTTGGGTAGCAATCAATTCAAAACATTTTTGTTCCACTTGTACTTCCAGTTCATTAATACTTTGATCATCCACCACAACTGCTAAAGCAAGTTCAAGATCCTTCTCCACTAAAGACTTCATTGCCATATAAATGGCTTCTTCCACTAAAAGCCCCATCTTTAATAAATTTTCATGTAACTCTGTTAAGCCATCCTCAAAAATTCGTCTAGCCACCATCATTTCCCCCTTGCATCTAAGCATTACTTTCGTTGTTGAACAATTTAACCATGTTTGCTTTTCTAAATTTATCCCCGATTTGTTCACGCGCCTATCGGTACCTTGCTTTGTTTCCGTTATTTCACTTGATTACTACGGAGGTAAAATGAAACTTCGAATTTCCCTCATCCATCCACCGATGTGCAAGGTGCTTACGCATTTGCTCTTCCCCTTATCCGAAACGGCCGGTAATATAATCCTCTGTTTGTTGTTCCTTTGGATTAGTAAAAATGACATTCGTTTCATCGAATTCTATGACTTCACCATTTAAGAAAAAGGCAGTTTCATCTGAAACCCGAGCAGCCTGCTGCATGCTATGAGTCACAATTACAATCGTATATTTTTCTTTTAATTCTAAAATTAGCTGCTCTATTTTGGATGTTGAAATAGGATCAAGTGCAGATGCAGGCTCATCCATTAAAATTATTTCAGGCTGAATCGCCAAAACCCTCGCAATTACTAGGCGCTGCTGCTGGCCACCAGAAAGTCCCATAGCTGAAGTATTTAAGCGATCTTTTACCTCATCCCAGAGGGCTGCTGCTTTCAAACTTTTTTCCACGATTTCATCTAACGTTAGTTTATGTTTTATGCCATGGATTCGCGGCCCGTATGCAACATTATCGTATATGGACATTGGAAATGGATTAGCACGCTGAAATACCATTCCTACCCGCTTTCGTAAGTCAACGACATCCATTTTTGGATCATAAATGTTTTGGTCTTTAATAAAAATATTTCCTTCCACCCGAAATCCCGAGATTAAATCGTTCATACGATTTAATGTACGAAGAAAGGTCGATTTTCCACAGCCTGATGGTCCAATTAAGGCAGTAACCGACTTTTCTTTGATATTTAGTTGAATGTTTTTTAGCGCTTTAAAATCATCGTAATAAACATCTATAGAATCCGTTTGAATGATAGAAGCAGTAGTAGCTGTTATTGTCATCCTTTTTCACCTACTTTAAGAAGTTGTTCTGGATTATCCAAAATTTCCCGAAATATAATCTTCTGTTTGTTTTTGCTTTGGATTTGTGAACATATCCTTTGTGGTACCAAATTCAACTAGCTTTCCCATATAGAAAAATGCAGTATGATCTGATATCCTTGCTGCTTGATGCATGCTGTGCGTCACGATGGCAACGGTATAATCATTTTTCAACTCGGTAATCAGTTCTTCTATTTTTCCAGTTGAGATAGGATCAAGTGCAGAAGCAGGTTCATCTAATAGTAGTACTTCAGGCTCCATCGCAATTGCTCTAGCGATACAAAGACGCTGTTGCTGGCCACCGGAGAGATTTAAAGCAGAGCGATGCAAACGATCCTTTACCTCATCCCAAAGTGCCGCCTTCTTCAAACTTCTTTCTACGATTTCTTGAAGTTCTTTTTTATTTTTCTGCCCGTGATGTTTGGGACCGAATGCAACATTATCAAAAATAGATTTCGGAAACGGATTTGGTCTTTGGAAAACCATCCCAATATTTTTACGAATTTCAAATAAATTTACCTTGGGGTCATTTAAATTCATTCCGTTATATAGAATATTTCCTTCTATACGACAGCCCTGGATTTCATCATTCATTCGATTTATACTGCGCAGAAAAGTAGATTTTCCACATCCAGAGGGACCAATTAACGCTGTAACCTGATTTTTATAGAATGGGAGAGATACATTATGAATTGCTTGATGTTTCCCATAAAATACATTAATATTCTCTGTTCCAATTGCTATCTCTTTTGGCTTTTCATTAGGTTCTTCTTTTACCAAATAGAGAGGAGGATTCTTTTCTTTTTTTAATACAGTGGATACCATATCTTCGTTCTCCTTTCCGGCATTAAGATGAGGTCATCCGTTTATATAATAATTTCCCGATATAGCGGGCACTTATATTAAAGATTAAGATAACAATTACTAGAAGTGCTGAGGCACCGCTTGATACTGCTGCCACATCTGGCATAAGTCCTTCTCCGTTAATTTTCCAAATATGAACGGCGAGGGTTTCAGCTGGTCTTAACGGGTTAAGTGGTGAAGAAGGATTAAATGGATTCCAATTTGTAAAATCAAGAATCGGCGAGCTCATTCCTGCCGTGTATATTAATGCTGCTGCTTCCCCAAAAACCCTTCCTGATGCTAAAACAATCCCTGTCACAATCCCCGGAACAGCTGCTGGAATCAGCACATGTTTAATCGTTTCCCAACGAGAGACTCCCAAAGCTAATCCGGCTTCTCGTTGTGTCTCAGGTATCGCTCTTATTGAATCTTCTACTACCCTTACCATTAAAGGAAGGTTAAACACGGTTAAAGCTAATGCACCTGAAAGGATGGAAAATCCCCAACCCATATAAATAACGAAAAATAAAAATCCGAACAGTCCTACTACAATAGAAGGCAAGGATGACAAAACCTCAATAGCAGTTCTTAATATAGAGGTAAATGCATTTTTCTTCGCGTACTCTGCCATATAAATTCCTGCACCTAAGGAAAGTGGGATACTTATGACCATTGTCAAAATTAAGAGATAAAAGGAATTAAACAATTGCGGGCCAATACCGCCCCCAGCCTGCACTGCCTGCGGCGGAGAAGTGATAAAGTGCCAATTAATATGAGAAATTCCTCTTAAAACAATATATCCAAGCAATCCTGCAAGAAGGATGATAATGAAAGCCGCTATTAGATAAAAAACAGCTGTTGCTATACGATCTGCTATTTTTGCATTCATTAATTGGACCTCCTTCTTCCGATAATTCGAACACATAAGATAAAAAATAAAGACATGAATAACAAAACAAGCGCAAGGGACCAAAGTGCATTATTTTCTACTTGACCCATGATGGAATTTCCCATTCCCATTGTTAAAATACTTGTTAATGTGGAAGCTGGTTCTACTAAAGAATGTGGAAGGACAGAGGCATTTCCGATTACCATCTGAACCGCTAATGCTTCCCCAAAAGCTCTTGCCATCCCGAATACAATGGCAGTTAACAAACCAGGTCGTGCTGTTTTCAAAACAACTCGAAAGATGGTTTGCCAGCGTGTTGCGCCTAGAGATAAGGATGCTTCTCGTAAGGAATTAGATACTCCCTCTATCGCATCAACAGAAAGACTTGTAATCGTTGGTAAAATCATAACTGCCAAAACAATAGTTCCAGCTAATATCCCAAACCCGCTTCCAGTAAAAGTATTTCGGAGGAAAGGGACAACAATTGATAAACCAACAAAGCCGTATACTACAGATGGTATCCCTACTAAAAGCTCAATTACTGGTTGAAGTACCTTTTTGCCAAATTTCGGTGATATCTCTGTCATAAAAACAGCTGCACCTATTGATAACGGGGCACAAATAATTGCTGCAAAAAAGGTGACTGCAAAGGAGCCTACTATTAAAGGAAGGGCACCAATTAATGGTTTTCCAAGTTCATCTACTTTTCCCGGAGACCAGTCTTTTCCAGTGATAAAGTCCATAAAGCTGCCATGATTGACAAAAAAGGTGCTAAGACCCTTTGTAGCCACGAAAGATATAATAGAAATGGCTACCAGTATCATAATAAAGACAGATGAAAAAGTAATGATGCGTCCACGACGTTCTGTCCAGATCTTTGTTGTTGTATTCCAGCTTTTATCTGTCATTTTTAATTCTTTCACTTCCAAAATGGTTTCCCCTTTCTCCAGAGGTTAATAGAAAAGCAAAAGCGCATGACATTGAATTAGGCGCTATAGCTAAACATATAAAGAACATCAGACCCAATCATCGAGAAACTCGATGATCGGGCCTATTTTCTTTCTACTTATTTTTGTGTTACATTTCCTTTTGCATCGCGTTCTACTTTCATACCTGTTAATGGAAGATATCCAAGTTTAGTAACAAGAGAATCCTGCACGCTTGGACTTAACATATAATCTAAGAAATCTTTCGTAAGTCCCTTTGGCTCTCCATTTGTATACATATGTTCGTATGCCCAAATCTTCCAGTCGTTCGTCTCTACATTTGCTTGTGTTGGTTCCACACCATCCACCTTTAAAGGCTGAATAGAATCATTGAAATAAGAGAATGCTAGATAACTAATGGCACCTGGAGTTTGGCTGACAATTTTCTGTACAGTACCTGATGAATCTTGCTCTTGTGATTTCACTGGAGTTGCACCATCTAATGCCATTTTTTCAAATACTGCTCTTGTTCCAGAACCCTCAGCACGGTTGATGACCACGATTTTTTCGTCTTTCCCACCAACATCTTTCCAATTTGTAATTTTTCCAGTGAATATTTTTATTAAATCTTCTTTTTTAATATCCTTAACACCTGTATCCTTATTAACCACAGGACCCATACCAACTACAGCGACTTTATGGTCAACAAGTTTACTTGCATCTACACCTTTTTCTTCTGCAAATACGTCTGAATTACCAATGTCAACAGCACCTTCAAACACTTTACTGATACCTGTTCCGCTGCCGCCTCCTTGAACGTTAATGGTAGTTCCGGCATTTTCACTCATATATTGACTAGCAGCTTGTTCAACAAGTTGTTGCATTGCTGTAGATCCTACTGCTGTAATGGAACCAGTTACTGCTTCTTTTTTATTTCCATCGCTATTGTTATTAGATGAGGAGGAAGCGTTAGATTTGGTAGAATCATTTCCGCATCCTGCTGCTATAAAAGCAAACATTAATAACATCCCTAGCATTGCTACTAATCTTTTTCTCATTGATTGTGCCCCCTAATTAGTTTTCATTAATCTTACAAGTTTAAGATAATACTAGGGTGTTAATGTGGTATTAATTAATTGTTAAGAATATGTAAAGGTTGGATGATAAATGATGAGGAAGTTCAAATGAGCCTTGTTTATTTATTGCTGGAAATAAACTGCACTAAACTTATAAATACATTGGTGATAATAGAATTGCATATGTAATGTTCAAACTCGCATAAATTTAACACTAAAAACTATCCATAATCCGATAAACAAAAAACGTAAAGACTGCCTATTTCTTGACAGTCTTTACGTTTGTTTTTTTGGTAATATAATAGTAAATTGAGTACCTTTTCCTTCCTGGCTTTGCACTTCAATAACCCCATGATGGGATTCAACCAGATGCTTAACAATTGCGAGGCCAAGGCCAGTACCGCCTGAATTTCGAGAGCGCGCTTTATCCACCCGATAAAATCGTTCAAAAATCCTTGGCAAGTCCTTTTCTGCAATGCCAATACCTGTATCTTTTACACTTAACATAACTTTCGAATCTAAATCCTCTACATTAATTTCAATAATTCCATGTTCTGGCGTGTAAGTAATAGCATTGGCTACTAAATTTAGAATGATCTGCCTAATTCGATCCTTTTCTGCTTCCATATAAAGTTCGTTATAATCAGGTAACTTTATGTTAATTTTCTTTTTATTCACTTCTTCTTGCAATGTTTGTACCGTTTCATTGATAACATTTATGATATTTAAAACCTCAGGATGCAATGGCAGCTGATGCTGTTCAATTTTGGATAAATGTAAAATATCTGCTATTAAGCGATGTAATCGGTCGCTTTCGTCATAAATAATCTGAAGAAAGGAACGGCATAATTCTTCATCATACATGGCTCCATCCAATAAAGTCTCTGCAAAACCTTTAAGAGATGTTACAGGTGTTTTTAATTCGTGGGAAACATTTGCAACAAACTCACTTCGCATTTTTTCCAGACGTCTTATATCCGTTATGTCGTGCAAGACGGTAATAACACCGTTAATATCCCCATTCACTCCCAATAGTGGGGCAAAATGCGCATCCAAAATTCTTTCCTTTGGATAATAGATAGACACTTCTTCATGAATTTTAACGCCTTGCTCTAAACAACGTTCGATTAACTGGCTTAATCCGAAGTGTTTTCCAGCTTCAATATGCAGCTTACCTGTTAATTCAGAAGCTTTAGTACCAATGATTTGTTCCATAGCCGGATTAACTAGCGCAATTCTGCGGTTTGGATGAATCAGCATTACCCCGCTTACCATATTAGTTAATACTCCTGTTAGTTTCTGCTGATTTTCATGTATTTCATTCATTTGTTTTTGTAAGCTAATAGCTAATACATTTATGGCATGCGATAATTCTCTAATTTCCCCTGTGGTTTTTAGGCGTACCCTGCTTTTATAATTATTTTCCGATAAATTCCGTGCAACATGGATTATTTCCTCGATTGGGCGGGAGATACCCTTAGCTAATTTTATCCCTATTACACTTGATAAGATGAGCGTAACTCCCATAGTTAATCCTAAACTAACCCATAACTTTACGATTGCCTGCTCGATTTTTCCCAATGTATATGCAGATCGGACAACACCAATTAGCTTATTATTTTGCTGGATGGGGATAGCCACATACATCATGTTATACCCCAGAGTATGGCTATAACGGACAGACTCCCCCATTTTTTTATGTAAATTTACTACATTTTTAAACTCAGGACGGTTAGAGTGATTATCCATTTTGCTTGGATCATCTTCCGAATCAGCTAACACCCTTCCAGAAGTATCGATAATCGTAATTCTTGGTTGATTTTTGGCATAAAAACGTTCTACTGAATTTTGCAAGGTCGAATTATTACTCGTTAAATCCGAAATATCAATTACCTTTGACACTAAATGAGCATCCTGTAATAATTGTTGGCGAGTCATATCCATATAAGTTTTTTTCATCATATCCGCTATAAAGAATCCCATTGCAAGTAAAATAAAAAATAAAAGGATTAAAAAAGTGAGCGATATACGAAGCCAAAGCTTTTTCATGTTTACAATCCTTCCATTTTATAGCCAAATCCTCTAATTGTTTTAATATATTGCGGCTGTTTCGTATCCAGTTCGATTTTTTCACGGAGATGACTGATATGTACATCCACTATTCTTGTATCTCCTGCATAATCATAATCCCAAACAGCATTTAATAATTGATCTCTGCTTAAGACTTTTCCAGAGTGTTGGCCAAGATACAATAATAATTCAAATTCTTTTGGTGTTAACTCTAATTTTTCCCCCTTAAATCTTGCTTCATATTGTTCAGGGAGTATATCCAAATCCCCAATTCTCAAAACTTTTTCAACCGTTGCTTCACTCTCTTCACTTACCTTTGTACGGCGTAGAATTGCTTTCACCCTTGCAACTACTTCTCTAGGGCTGAAAGGTTTTGTTAAATAATCATCGGCACCAAGCTCGAGCCCGAGGATTTTATCTAATTCATCATCTTTAGCTGTTAACATTAAGATAGGAGTATTTATTTTTTCTTGACGCAGCGACTTGCAAATTTCCATCCCATCCATTTCAGGAAGCATTAAGTCTAATACAATAAGATCTAGCGATTCCTGACTTGCAATAGCATAGCCTTCCTTCCCATTTAAAGAAGTAATTACTGTAAAACCTGCTTGTTCTAAATTAAATTTCAGCAAAGTTACTATTGATGGTTCATCATCTACAACCAGAATTTTGGCCACTACTAAATCCCCCTCCAGAAAAACCTTCTCGTTTTCATTCTACAATGCTGTTATAGAAATTGGGAAGCACTTTATAAATTTCAACTGTTCTATTGAATAGAGCAACCTCTTTTTTTTTCATAAATTTTCCCGTTGTCAAATATTGCCCAGTATGAATATTATCCCAAAAAATAAAGAATTCGATTAAAATATCATAAATGGACTGGATTTATACAAAAATTTTTCAAAAAACCATTTTATGGCCTAGAAAAATAAGTTAAGATTAAATTAAGAACTTTAAAATATGATAATATATAGAAGGATGATCTAAGGGATATATTATATACATATATCTCAGTAGATATTTATACCTTAAACAAGTTCAATACTATTGAACCTTAAATAGGTGCAAGGAAAAGGTGGTTAATACATTATGGCTTATGTCATTACATTCCCATGTCAAGGGGAAAAAGCAGCGGAATGCGTTGAAGTTTGCCCTGTAGATTGTATTGCAGAAGGCAAAGATCAATTCTATATTGATCCAGATATTTGTATCGACTGCGGAGCATGCCAAGCAGTTTGTCCAGTTGATGCAATTTTCCATGAAGAAGAATTACTAGAAGAGGATCTACCTTTCTTAGAGAAAGCACGTCAGCATTTTAGCTCTTAATAAACTTTCTTGACAAGCGCTCAACGATAATCGTTGAGCTTTTTTATATTCTTTGCAGGGTTCTTTCCTTTTTGAAGCGAATTATACTGACATGAAGGGAGTGATTCTTACGCAAACATTATTTCGTTATAATTGGCAAATAAGGGATGAATGGTTTGAATGGTGCAAATGTCTTTCAGAAGAGGAACTTATGAAACCACGTACAGGGGGAGTTGGCAGTATTCTCAAAACTTTGTTTCATATTGTAGATGTAGAGTACAGCTGGGTATGCCATATACAAGGGAAAAGTGAATTTGAAGAACCATATGAACATTACAATTCTTTAGAAAAGGTAATAGGATTATCCCAACAATTCCACTTTGAAGTAGAGAATTATTTACAGACATTAACAACTGAAATGGAAGACATCATAGTCCCAACGGAAAGAGGCGATGGCTCTATTCAGGATTTCACAGTTGGGGAAATTCTCAGACATGTCATTGCCCACGAGATCCATCACGTTGGTCAAATTATCGGTTTGGGCAAGAGAATTGAACAGAGCCCCCATTTCAGCTAATTTGATTGGCAGAGGCTTGGCTAGAAAAACACCATAATAAAAAAGCAAAATTGCCTTTTCAGCGGCATAAGGATATGTCAGATTAGCATTACATGACCTTCTTAGTCTGCCGCTAAGATAAAGTAACACGAATAACTTTTCTCATTCTTATCATAAAAAAACAATGCCTATTAACGGACATTGTTTTTTGTTTGCACTTTTATTAAAAATAAATGAAATAAAGAACAACCGCTATTGCAATTCGATAGATTGCAAAAGGAAATAATTTCACTTTATTAATTAGCTTTAAGAAAAAGCGAATAGAAAGAAAAGCAAAAACAAATGCACTTATAAAGCCAATAACGAAAAATGGTATAACATCAACGGTAATGGATTGCCAATGTTTTAGTAATGAAAGAAAACTGGCCCCTAGCATAACAGGAACAGCCATTATAAAAGTAAAATCAGATGCGGCCCGATAACTCATACCTAGCAACACACCACCAGAAATGGTCGAACCGGATCTTGAAAACCCTGGCCATAGGGCAATACATTGAAATAATCCTACTAAAAATGCTTGGACATAAGTAATCTGATCAACCGTCTCAGCTTTTGGTTTTTTAGGGCGAAACAAATCAGCAGCAAACATTAAAAGAGCTCCCACTACTAAACCAATCAATACCGTTTTAGTAGAAAATAAATGTTCATCTATGTAATCTTCAAATAAAAATCCAAGAATTGCCGCTGGCAATAATCCTACAATAATTTGTGTTAATTTCAGTTTATTTCCACTTTGTTGCACTGTATTTTTCTTTAACCCCAATAAATACAGAAATCTCTCGAAAAACACAACGACAACCGCTAATATTGATCCTAATTGGATTACTACTTTAAAAGTATTGGCCGCTTCCTGAGAAAATAAATCTTTGGACTTTAACCAGAGATCGTCCACGATAATCATATGACCCGTGGAAGAGACCGGAGCAAATTCTGTCAATCCTTCTACAATTCCTAAAACAAATGCAACAAATGATTCCCACCAACTCACATTCATCCCCCCTATTTCTTTCCATTTCACACATAACAAGTATCTTAGCACTGAAAAACAAGATCAGTATTTAGGTTTCGTTAAGATATGGTTAATTTTTATTATAAATCCTGATCATTTGACTATTCCACGAAAACCATAAAAAAATCCCAAACACAAAGTGTTTAGGATCAAAAATTAAATAGATTTCTTATAATTCCCTTTTGATTTTCTGCCAAATAAAGAATTGTAAAACTTAATAATCGCATCCAAAATAGGATTTAAGAATCTTTCTAGCTTTAATATAATAAACGTAACAATTGCTGCTACAATGATACTTGCAACTACATCGAATGGATAATGAACCCCTACCCAAACACGAGAGAACCCAGTAATAACCGCTAAAATAATCATGGGCACACCAATTTTACGATTGCGTACCAATATAGCAAATGCTATTGCAAAGGAACCTGTTGCATGATCACTTGGAAAGGATGCATCTGCTGCATGCTTAATAAGTGTATGAACATCATGGTGGGTAACAAACGGACGCGGTTCATAATAAATTTTAGAAATAATGATATTTACAACTAAAGCTACAATTCCCGTTCCTAGAGCGTATAACGCATTTCTTTTGCTCTTATTGCTGCCTAAAAACCATATTCCAAGAAGACAAAGTGCATAAAGTACTAAAGCATAATTCGTGAAGAAAATCATTACGTCATCTAAAATAGTAGAATGACCAGATAAATTGTGAATGGATTGAAATAATTGATAATTCATTCCTTTAACTCCTACTTTCTTATTTATTAATCTCGATATAGACATTAATTTACCTATATATGTTTCATAATTCTTTAAAAAGACGTTTTTCTATTTAACAGACTCTACTATTAAACAAAAAGTTCACGTAAAATAATAGTGTAAAAATTACCCACAGAGATTTGTGTTTATGATTTACCGATTACACCCACACTATATAATGGGACTCTTATCATTTTACAAAAATAAATTAAATAATACTACATTTTCCTTGAACTTTCTCAATCATTCACCCGTCATTTTATATGTAAATTGCTTTTAGGTATGGAGGAGTAAAAATTGAATTTACTTATTCATTTAATTGACCAGTACGGTTATATCGTATTGTTTTTTTCACTAATGCTCGAACTAATTATTATACCGATACCAAATGAAATACTGATGAGCTATGTTGGATATCTCGTATACCAAGGGAAACTGAATTTATTTCTAACTATTTTGTTTGGTGGAATTGGCGGTGTTATTGGCGTAACAATATCCTATTGGATAGGTTATAAGCTCGGTGTACCATTCTTTAATAAATATGGAAGTAAAATTCATATGGGACCGGATAAAATGGAAAAAATGTCGAAATGGCATCGAAAATATGGAAAAAGGCTTCTGCTGTTTTCCTACTTTATCCCAGGAGTTCGCCATATTACAAGTCTCTTCTCCGGCATTACTAGGATTTCTTTTAAATCCTATGCAACTTTTGCTTATATAGGAGTGTTTCTATGGGTAGGAACCTTCATCTCCCTTGGTAATATCTTTGGTCCAAAATGGGAGCAATTTCATCAGCAAGCAAAAATCTATGTCATTATTGGTTGTGTGATAATTGGAATTATTTATTTATTGTATTTCCTAATCAAAACATATAAGGCACAAATTAAAGAAAATCTAATTATTTTATTCGTTCATAGCTTTAAACGCTTTAGAAGTTTTCTTAAAATAAAAATATTTATTTTCTTTATCACCGTTGTTTTTGTGGCTTTATTTAGTTTAATGATCGCATTAATAGATGATTTCATTGGAAATGAGTTCCAGCAATTTAACACAATAGCCAATACAGTTGTCCTGTATGTATTTAATCAAAACTGGACCCATTTAATGGAAAGATTCAGCAGGTTAACATCCTGGCAAGCGCTTTTGACTGTAGGCATTTTGACTATTATTTGGATCGCAATTAAGGGAAAGAACAAATTATTAGAATATCAATATTACGTAATTGCGATTATTGGCGGTTTTTTATTAAGCAAAGGACTGCCGTTACTTTTTAATATGATAATGACAGGGAGAGTAGTCAGTAAAAATTTCCCGAGTGAGGAAACATTGTTGTCCATCGTGATATTTGCATTCTTTATGTATGTAGTTGTCCGTCATAGTAAAAATAGTTTATTGAACACTATTATTGTAAGCTTAGAAATTTTGATTTTGCTTGTTATTACCGCAAGCCATATCTATTTAGGCTACCAGCACCCAAGCGATCTTGTCGCAGGATACACGTTTGGCGGTGTATGGGTATGTTTAGTTATTCTATTAATTGAACTGTCAAGATTATTGAATTTACTTAAACATTCAACTCCTTCGAAATAAGAACCATGACTGGTTCTTTTTTTTGGTATGAAAAAGGACCGAACTGAAAATGTCCGGCCCATTCAAAACTTAAATATGTGATTGTCTTATGTGAAGCTTTTTTCCTGCGATTTCATCAATTCTGGTACAATGAACTCCTTGTTTCTGCAGTGTTCTAAACACATGCTTTAATCCTTCAATGGTATATGTTGGGGCATCTTCATTTGCACCCCATGTTTCACCACTGTCATGCAATAATACAATATCTCCTGCTTTTACATTATCCAAAATGCCGCGGACAATTTTTTCACTTCCACCTTTGCTGCGCCAATCTCCAAACATTTTAGACCATAGAATAAATTGAAATTTCCCTATTAAGAAGTAATCAAAAAAATTCATCAATCCCCATGGAGGACGGTAGTAAATGGGCCTTTCTCCCGTGATTCCTTCTATAATTGAGGCTGATTTTTCTAAATCACGCCTAATCGTCCATGGCAACATTAGCCAGTTAGAACGATGAACATAATTATGAATACCAATTAAATGACCCTCGTTATGCATTCTTAATATAAGTTCAGGATTTTTTTCCGCTTTCGAACCCACAACAAAAAAAGTAGCTCTGATTCGATGTTTTTTTAACAAATCCAGGAGCTGCCCAGTATATTTTGGATCTGGTCCATCATCAAAGGTAAAAGCGACACCTGTTTTTGCTTTATCCTTACGAAGAACCCCTAACCCAAGACATCTGGATATGATATATGGAACAATAGTATATAAAAGAATAATAGCAAGGATAATCATTAATACCCCCATATAAATTCACATCTCTCTTCTAATATTAGCTAGTTTCACCGACTATCGACTAGCAAACTTTCGGGCTTCTCCTGCGATAAGTCAACATCCGCTCCTAAACTACTTCGCCGTGTTTATCTTAGTCGATTCCCTACAGGTGAAATTTGCACTTGAATTTCAATAGTCTGTACATCGATGGGCGAGTCGGTTCCACTTTTCTATTTAAATATGACTATAAAAGGCGCCTTCACGTTTTAATAAGCGATTGGTTCTCCATTTTGTCATTGGGGATAATTCGGTTTCATAGAAAGGTCTTTGTTGCATCATCGACTCTGTAATAATGTCAACTGCCTCAAATGCAGCTGCTTTTTTATTCAGGATTTTTGCATTTTTCTTCATCCTTATCACGTCTGCCGAATTATTTAAAAAGGTTGAAATAGAAGATATTAATTCAGCCGTATCTTTCACGTTAACCGCAACCCCTGATCTTGTTAAAAATTGTGCATTTTCCTGTTCCTGTCCCGGTAGAGGCTTATATAATATCATTGGCAATTCCATTGCAATTGCTTCTGAGGTTGTAACTCCTCCCGGTTTTGTCACGATTAAATCGGATATTGCCATGAGTTCCTGAACATGTTCAATATATCCGAATAAATAAATAGGATGTTTAGTGGAATGAAGTTTCGACTCTAACTGCCTCCGTAATTTTTCATTATGCCCGCATAGAATCATAAATTGCGCTTTAAATGGCAGTGTATCTAATGTACCCGGATTTAAAAGTTCTTCTCCAATTAATCCTTCTCCGCCTCCCATCATTAAAATAGTTGGCAGACACGGATTTAAACCATGTTTCTGAATTAGAGCTTCTTTACTCATCGGTTGCAGAAACTTCGTACGAATTGGAATCCCTGTGCATGTGATTTGTTCCCCAGTTATACCTAAATGAATTAACTCCTGTTTCACACCATTTGATCCTACAATATAATGATTGGTGAAAGGATGAATCCAATAGCTATGCGTCGAATGATCCGTTATAACTGTCACAAGTGGAACATTTGTCAGTCCATATTCCTTTAATTTGGAAAGTATTCCGGCTGCAAAGGGAAAAGTACTGACTACAACAGTAGGTCTTATTTGCTGTAGAAGCTTCAGCATTTTTCCCATACCAGCTGACATAATATTATTTAATCCCAATGAAAAAGCATTTCGATCATGCGTTTTTTTATATAAATATCCATAAAGCTGAGGCAGCATTTGGATACTTTTCATATATACATAGTGGCTAATCGGATAAACATTTGGATGTGCCCATGCCATAAAATCTACTACTATCGATTCAAAGTCTGGAAGCCGCAGTTCTACAGCCTCTCGAATGGCTGTTGCTACTTGTTGATGCCCTTGACCAAATGAACCGGATAAAATCAAGATTTTTTCCTTTTTTTTCATAACCATATCAATTCTCCTCAATTGCCTTTTACCTTTTCATAAGATAAAAGGAGGATATTTTCATTGGTATTATCCTTTTAAATTTAAAGATTCTTATTAAGAGACTTGTCTGTTGATAGAAAAGTTCATTCATGTAGAAATTTATCGTTAATAAATGAAAAAACCCTTAACAAATGCTAAGGGTTTGATTAGATATTTTTTAATATTAACCATATATCAGGTAACAAACTAAGGCTTTTTTCTTCTAGTTGTAAATTTCAAATGCAACCATGAAACGGATAAACCTAATGAAAACCAAGAAATCATTAAAAGAAAAATCCCACCAAATAATGGAAAGTTTATTGCAGCCACAATCAACGATGTGCCTGCTAAAAGCACTAACCATTTTGGCCTTCCTTCCATTATTCGGAATTGATTTCCGAGATTACCGCTTATAAATATGAGACCCGCAATCAGAGAAATAAGCACCCCAATTATGATCAAAATGACAATTGGGATTCCAATAATTAATATCGTTAATAAGACACTTAACGCAAAAAGCGCAAGGCTAGAAATAAAACCAGTTATTATTATTTTTCCTGGCTTCACCTGAAGCCCTTCCGGAAGAGATGTCCATTTATGTTTGGTTGCAATTCCTGCGATAACCGTAATGAGAAGCAGAAGGATGCTGATTGCCAATCGTGTAATCCAAGATGCCAAAAATAACAAACCGCCAAGGATAAAACTATTCTTTGTTTCATTATTTAAGTTTAAGGATATAATTGGCTCTGTTACTTTTGCTCCAATTTCTTGATTTATTTGGCCGCCAATCACAAGCACGGGACCTTTAATATTAGCTGTCTTATTGATTTGCAAATTTCCATTAATAACTACTACCGCTACTTTTACTTCCCCATTTATCGTTGCATCATTTCCTAAGACAATGACATTTTCCACTTTTTCATTTTTGGGAATAATGGTTTCCTTTTGATTGATAATATTTTTTTCATCTGCTAAAACTGGTGTCAGCAAAAGAGAGGAAATAATCATCATCAGCAAAAAACTTAATAAAACCCTAAATCTTTTCATCCGTACATCCCCTTATTCTGCTGTTTTTGACCGCAATAAATAGCGAACAGACCAAACCGATAACCCGACGATAATGATTGTTGTGATAGCAAAGACCTCTAATAGAAATGGAATAGACGATAGAACTAAAACAACAGTATGAGACAAACTGACTGCGATTTTAATCAACTCAGAAGCAACCGTCACGCCAACATAGAATAGATCACTAAACGCAAATAAACTTATAGCGATGATGATTACCATAAACAAAGCAGGCAATCCTACAATCCAACGATAATAAATAGAAGCTTTCGGATTTATTTCCTTTATTTTAGCCATTATGGCATTTTCAAAATGTATATCTGGAATCTCAATGGAACCATATAAAAAAGAAATTCCTTCTTGTATTTCCTGTAATTCATGAAATATGCCAGTACATCTACTGCATATTTCCAGATGATTCTTGACCTTTATATATTCCTTCTCACTCAATTCATCGTCTACATAAGCGGAGAGGAGTTCATCCACATGTTCATTCATATTCATCACCTCTGGAAAGTTCCTTCTTTAATATTCCTCTAGCTGTATTAATTCGAGATTTTACGGTTCCTAATGGAATGTTCAATATCTCGCTAATCTCCTCATAAGAATAGCCTTGAACATCACGAAGAACGAGCGCTGACCGATGTTCCACAGATAATTTTTTCATTGCCTCCTGAATGATAAGCTTCGTGTTTGTACGATCTATTGGAGAGGATGAATGGCGGAGTGAATTATGCTCTAAATTTTCCATTTGCACATGCTTACTTTTTTGTTTTTTCTTTAGCCTATCATAGCATAAATTGGATACAATTCTCGTTAACCACGAAACAAAGGCAAAATCATTGTCTAGTTTATGAAGTGAGTAAAACGCCTTCACAAATGCATCCTGCGCAACATCCTCTGCCTCCCCGCGATCATTCATCATGGCATATGCATGACGAAATACCTGACCTTTATATTTAGAGACGAGTGCTGAAAAAGCCTCTTCACTTCCACCTCTTGCTTCTTTTATTAACAATGTTAATTCATGGTCCACAGCTTCAACTCCTTGAAAGAAAGCGAAAGCCAATCAGCTAAACTGATACATCCATTCGTTTCCTACTGTCCAATTAATGGATTGTTATATTAAAAGACTTTCAAATACATGAAAAAGTTCATTTCAAAAAAAGTTATTATTCATTTGAAAAAGAATAATTTTATGCAACCTTACAGAAAATAGTATCGGTGGCAAACATTGTTTTATGTATAAAATTTTTTTTTTAATGCTTCGAACTTTTTTATCCGAGAAACAGTCATTTTACATGAGAGATGATTAAAACGAAATAATTCATATTATCATTTTTAAAGGAGAAATAAAAATGAATATTCCAGTACTTACGATTGTTGTACCCTGTTACAATGAAGAAGAAGTACTTCATGAAACAACCAAACAATTATCAGAAGTCATTTTGCAATTGATAAAAGAAAATCTCATAACAGATAAAAGTAAAATTTTATTTGTGGATGATGGAAGCCGTGACCGAACATGGTCCATTATCGAAGAACTTAATGGTGTTCATCCGTATGTAACAGGATTAAAATTAGCCCATAATGTCGGACATCAGAAGGCCCTATTAGCCGGCCTTGAAATAGCGGGGAAAAATTCGAATTGTGTGATATCCATTGATGCTGATTTACAGGACGATATTTCTGTTATAAGAGAGTTTATCTTGAAATATCATGAAGGTTACGAAATTGTCTACGGTGTCCGCAAAAGCAGGGAGACAGATACTTTCTTTAAAAGAGCAACCGCTCAAGGGTTTTACCGATTTATGCAGATGATGGGTGTAAATGTGGTGTATAATCATGCGGACTACCGTTTAATGAGTAAACGTGCTCTCGAGGAACTAAGTAGATACAAGGAGCAAAACTTGTTCCTGCGCGGAATTGTTTCATTAATTGGGTTGAAAACAACGGAAGTATATTACGATCGCAAAGAAAGATTTGCAGGGGAATCAAAATACCCATTGAAGAAAATGCTTTCCTTTGCATTTGAAGGCATTACTTCCTTTAGTATAGCACCCATTCGTCTTATTACTTTAATTGGTTTTCTGTCCTTTTTATTCAGTATTTGCGTAGGAATTTATGCATTGGTTATTAAATTCATGGGACATGCTAACACCGGTTGGACTTCCTTAATGGTCTCCATTTGGTTTCTCGGAGGTCTTTTATTAATGAGTGTAGGATTAATAGGGGAATATATTGGGAAAATCTATGAAGAAACAAAGGGAAGACCACGGTTTGCAATTGAAACGGATCTATATTCAAACGAAATGGTGCAAAGTGAGACTGGCGCAAGATTTAATATGATTCGAGGAAAAAAGGGATGAAGCATTCCTTTTTTCGCTTTTTATTGGTAGGCATCATCAACACGATTGTCGGGCTGTCTTCCATGTATCTATTTCTACATCCTTTGCACTTTTCGTACTGGCTTTCTACTTTTTTAGGTAATACAATTGGCTGCTGTGTCAGTTATTTTTTGAATAAATCTTTTACATTTAAGAGTGACAAGCCGTTCGCTAGCAGTATCACTCGGTTTATTGGCGTAATTCTTATTTGTTATTTTCTTTCTTATTATATAGGAGAAAAAATTGCCTTGTTACTGTTTTCACAGCTTCCTATTCTGCCTTCTGCTTACGGAAAGGATGCTGCCATGTTGCTTGGCACCGGGCTTTACACAATATGTAATTATTTCGGTCAAAAATACCTTGTCTTCCGAAGAGAATCCTTGGCGGGATGAAGGGTTGGGGTGGGATGAAGGGTCAGGTTCAATTTCCCAGAAATAAAAATAAGACATCGTGTTTGATTCCTTTAGCCTCATAGAAAATGGGATGGAGCGCCTGACCCTCTATCCCACGTGGGTTGGGGGGCAGACTCCTCTTCCCGCAAATAAAAATGGGACAAGGGGCCTGACCCTTTATCCCATTTCCACTCGTAATACGCGCATGGCGTTTAGTACTGCTAGCAGGGTGACACCGACATCGGAGAAAACTGCTTCCCACATTGTTGCAATACCAAAAGCACCTAATAGAAGAAAAATAGCCTTGATTCCAAGGGCAAAAATAATATTTTGCCACACTATTTTTCTTGTTCGTTTTGCTAATTTGATAGCAGTAACGATTTTCGATGGTTCATCTGTCATGATGACAATATCTGCTGCTTCAATTGCAGCATCTGAACCAAGTCCTCCCATAGCTATTCCCACATCTGCTCTTGCTAAGACCGGAGTGTCATTAATTCCATCTCCGACAAAAATAATTTTTTCTTTAGGATGCTTCTGTTGATCCAATTTTTCTATCTCTTCTACTTTATTATGTGGCAATAATTCGGTATGAACCTCATCAATTGTTAATCTCTGTCCAATTAATTTTCCTACATTTCGGGCATCGCCTGTAAGCATGACAGTCCGTTTAATGCCTAATTTCTTTAAGGATTGAATAGCTGATTCTGCATCGTCTTTTACTTCGTCAGAAATAATAATGTAACCGGCATACAAATTATCAATGGCAAGATGAACAATGGTTCCAATCTCTCCTGGTTCCACAAAGGAAATATCATGTTGCTTCATTAACTTCGAATTACCAGCGAGTACTTCTTTTCCAGCGATATTTGCCTTTATACCATACCCCGATATTTCTTCGTATTTTGTTATCAATTGCTCATCAATTGCTTCTTTAAACGCCTCCCTAATAGATTCCGCAATTGGATGGTTCGAATGCAACTCTGCATAAGCAGCATATTTCAAAACATCTTTATCAGAAATATTAGATACGGCTTGAATTTTCGTAACTTGAAACACGCCTTTTGTTAAGGTTCCAGTCTTATCAAATACAACATATTTCACATCATTTAAAGCTTCTAAATAATTGCTGCCTTTAACTAAAATTCCTGATTTCGATGCTGCTCCAATTCCTCCAAAAAAGCCGAGGGGAATCGATACTACTAATGCGCATGGACAAGAAATAACTAAAAAGACAAGCGCACGGTAAATCCAATCCGAAAAAGTTGCACCACTAATCAAAAGCGGAGGAATCAAAGCTAATGCTAATGCGACAATGACGACTACTGGTGTATAGTAACGGGCAAATTTGGTGATAAAATTCTCCGTTGGTGCTTTACGGCTACTCGCATTTTCCACTAAGTCCAATATTTTCGAAACCGTTGATTCACCGAATAATTTTGTTACCTTAACAGTTAGTAGGCCATTTTGATTCATAAAGCCACTGAGAATTTCACTGCCTGCTCTTACTCCGCGAGGAATGGATTCTCCAGTAAGTGCAGATGTGTCAACCATGGAACTTCCTTCGACCACAACTCCATCTAGAGGTACTTTTTCACCTGGCTTGATAACAATTATTTCGCCAATTTGAACATCTTCAGGTGATTTTTTTGTTAAAATGCTACCGGTTTTTACATTGGCATAATCTGGACGGATATTCATCAAAGCACTAATGGATTTTCTGGAACGATTTACTGCCAAGCCTTGAAAGAGCTCTCCGACTTGATAAAAAAGCATAACTGCAACACCCTCAGGATATTGCTTAACTGCGAAGGCACCAATTGTTGCGATTGCCATTAAAAAGTGCTCATCAAAAACCTGTCCTCGGATAATATTTTTAACAGCACGTAATACAATATCTCCACCAACTATTAAATAGGCAATAAGGAATATTCCTAATTGATAAATTCCTGATAGCGGGGCAAACATTCCAATCGCTGTTAAAATGGCGCCAATGCATAAGCGAATTACTATCTTTTGATTAAGACCGCTGTGATCATGATTATGTTCATGGCCATGATGAACTTGTTCTCCTTTTTCTTTAGCCTGAACATGCGGCTCTAATTTCTTCACGGTTGCTTTTGTATCCGTGATTACCCGCTCTAATTGTTGCTCATCCACTTCTACTGAAAGGGTCCTCGTTGCAAAGTTTACCGTGCTTGAACGAACACCGGAAATGTCTTTTACACCCTTTTCAATTTTCAAGGCACAATTTGCACAATCCAATCCTTCGAGTGTAAATTCTTTCTTTATCATTTTCTTCTGAAGTGCTTCCATGTCTTTTTCTCCTCTCCGCACTTTTACATCGTTAAATCACTTTTTATAGATAGTATGAATTATTCTATGGTGAAATATGACCATCAAAATGCATATATGAACAATTAATCATATAATGTACTTGTTTTCATTATATGTAGTCTACGTGAAAGATGTCAATAAAAGTGAGAATTTTATTTTAATTATTGTGTATTCGTTGTTATATGCCATTGATTTTTTTATACTTAGAGAAAAGGAAATAACTGAGGTGATAAGATGAGCGAGGAAAAGGAACCAATTGAGAGCTACGATCTTGATGAAGAAACATTATTTATGGTCTCCCAAACATTTAAAGCACTATCAGATCCGACACGTTTGAGAATATTAAATTTATTATTTTCTGGTGAGCATTCTGTTAACGATATTGCTGAATCCCTTTCATTACTTCAATCAACCGTATCCCACCAACTGCGCTTTTTAAAAAATGTCAGACTCGTTAAATTTCGCAGAGAGGGAACAACCATCTACTACTCTCATGATGATGAGCATGTTATGGAATTATTAAGGAAAGCTATTGACCATACCTATCACACTTAGAAAAACGGAAGCGCCATACTCATCAGCGTATGGAAGGGGAAAATTTGTAATGTAATTTTACAAAATGTTTGAATTAAATCATACTCACTGATGGCTGATTGCGCTAGACAAAAGATAATACTGGAAATAATTTATATGTTCTTATACATAATGCCTAACTATTGAGTGAATAGTTAGGCATTATTATCAGGATAATATTGATATATGGACAGATTTATCGACCAGTTATTTACCTCTACTCCTTCTAATTGAAGAGCCATTTTTTGTTCATCGTCCTTTAAGGAGATTTCCCCTTTTGAACTTATGACACGATACCAAGGTAATTGGTGCTTCTTACTCATAGAATGAAGAATTCTAGCAACCTGTCTTGCTCCTCTTGGACTTCCAGCAAGTGCCGCAATTTGTCCATAAGTCATTACTTTTCCCGATGGAATAGTGCGAATAATTGCGATAACCTGAGCTGTAAATGGTGACACAAGTTCATCCCTTTCCATCTTGTTTAATATCCCCACATAATGCCGCTAACCGATGAAGCTCTGCTAGGATTTGGTCATATACGATTTGTTTTTCTTCCTTAAATGGTTTCCCATCTCTAAAATAAATTTGCTTATCAGCAATAATTTTCCGCTTTTTCTTACTCACATACAACGGAATAAAGCAAACATGTTTGCGGGTTATGTTGAAATAATATTTTTCAATAGAAAGGAAACCATCATACATATCCTTCATTTCAGAGGATGTATCACTATAGTCCGTATCAGGAAAAATGGCAATGCTCTCACCATTGGACATTACCTCTGCACTATGCTTAAATGTATGGACAATTTTCCTTGATCCTCTATATACTGGGATGCCTTTACTGGAATGAAGAAGATTAGGAACAAATGATGAAATGAAAAACGCACATATTGCAGCCAATGTGCGATTCCAGCCAAATCTTTTTGTAAAAGTGTAATTTACATAATGGTCATAGCACGCTTTTCGATTAAGAAAAACATGGAGAATCCATGCATGTATACATTCCGTGAACCATAGCAAAAGAATATATGGTCCAAATAAATTTTGATGATGTGTGATATAGACGACAGGTCCGGAATTTTTTGGTGTTTGTACTGTATACTTTGGATAGAAGATACGGACAATTCTTCGGCATATTAAAAATAATATTCCATAGAAATTTTTCTTTATCGGTTTCACTGTCCTTCATACATCCTTTTTCTTTTTTTAAATACCCAGTGAAGCTGGATTTGATAGCTACATATTCCTAAAATGATATCGAAACATATTTTTGCAAAAACAACATTGATCCCCAAAAATTTATTGGTACATGTAATTAGTAAATAAGAAGAAATTATAATTGCTAGACACAAAATATAGTATTTTAAAATTGACTTAAAAAATGTGTTACCCGCTTTAAAGACGATTCTTCTATTAATATAAAAATTATAGGAGGAGGAAATAGCCCTTGCTATGAATGTAGAATAAAACACTCGCCATTCAAGCGGTAAATCTTTTAAAAGAAAATTATTAAGCAGAACAAAAACGAAAACATCAATGATGCCGGACGTTACCGTCGAAAAAAAATATTGCAAAAAGCCCGATATAAGCCGAATAAATATTCTAGTAGAATCGACTATGGAATTATAATGTGATCCTTCATTATTATTAAAATATACCGTTTCAATCGGTACTTCACTCATAGTTGCATTCAGTTTTTTTACTTGAATAAGCATATTCATTTCATATTCATAGCGCTCGCCTTTTAATTTTACAAAAGCAGGCAGCAAATTGATAGGTATTCCTCTTAACCCTGTTTGCGTATCTTTAATGTTATATCCATATAACAAACGGAAAATAAAACTTGTTAACTTATTTCCGATCAAACTCCGTTTGGGAATATTTGTTTGATCGAAATCCCTAACCCCTAAAATAATCCCATTCGGATCTCGCTCTAATTCTTTTGCAATTTTAAAAACGTCCGATATCGTGTGCTGTCCATCCGCATCGGCTGTGATAACACCGGCTAACTCTTTATAGTTTTCCAGAACATAGGCAAAGGCTGTTTTTAATGCTCTTCCTTTTCCACAATTTACATCATGTGTTAGAACTGTGCACCGTTCATTGGAAGCTAGTTTTTCAAAAATAGGAAGCAGCTCCTTATCGCTACCGTCGTTTACGACAATTATTTGCAGAGCACCTTTATTTAACAATTCCGCAACATAGTCAATTAAAGTTTCTTCAGGATTAAGGGCAGGAATTATAACGACACATTCTTTCATTTCGCACCCCCTTTCATACCCAAATACGTCCGAATCCAATTCAATTTTATACTTTCTTTTTTTCTATTTCTAATGATTTACTTGGGACTTTAAATGTAGTACAAAATATGTACTTCCTATAAATTATGCGTTATTTTGCTTCATATAAATATATTTTCCATGCAGCATCCTTATCTTCAAATGATCTTAGAAAATGTAATCCATCCTGTTCAGCGTTTAAGATTGGGACGGAAGAGAAAATATATTTTCCTCCTAAGTTCTTGAATGCGTTAATATTAAAATCTAAATGATGGATTTTCTTTTTAGAATCCTTACGAAAATCATATTTTTTTCCTAGTTCCGCTACAAAAAGATAGCAGCGGCCACCCCATGTATCAAAATATTTCTTTAAACTAGGGCTTTTATCCAGCTCTCCGGCAATAATTTTACGAAATTGATGCTTATACGCTAACGGATAAAAATTATTATATGTATCAATCGTGTAAAAGCCATTGTACTGAGCAATTGCGGGATGAAGGCCAATGCTCGCAACTCGATAAGATGATTTTGGCTTTCCAATATAATCACTGATTTCCTTGAACTCATGTTCTGCATAAAATTGTTTAAAAGAAGGTGCTCCAGCAACACGATAATAAATTTCCGGATTACAGGCACATAAAACGACAATCTGCATGATTAAACATACCTTTACAAATTCCCGCCAATTCCGCCCATACTTCCATAGGATGCAGGCACCTACTGCAAACATCATATAGATAATTAGTGGCCGCAAAAAGTGAAACCTAGCAAAATTAAAGGTATTCAACAAATTAATTCTTTCCTTTAATGGCTCCCAGCCCTTATAAAACCAAAAAGCATACCATAAAGAAAGAACAAAATTTAGAATAAAAATTTGGACATAGCGTTTTTCGAATCGCAAAGCTTTTTCTTTCCACAGTTTCCATAATACAATGAAAGATAGCGGAACAATGACTAACGTATGCAAAGTCATTACATGGGTATGGCCCAGAAAGTAATTTTTAAACGTTAATCGGATGGAGTGCCAAAATCCAAGGGTTGAACTGACAAATTCGTTTCTGCTTGTAGGTTCTGTTGGGAATACCAGCGAATAAACGAGGCGATATTCAATTCCCAAATACAATAAGGTCATAAATCCGATACTTCCTAAAAATTTAACATTCCAGTCCCGCTTTACAATTACATCCCGTATCCAAAGTAAGCCCATTGCCACAAGGAAAAAGAAAAACCCCAATACAAAACTAGAGTAGAACGGTAATAGTGTTAGAGTAAGCCATTCTTTCCATGCTCCTTTTCTTTCTCTGATCGTTAAAAATGCCCATAAAGCCAATGGCTGCCCAAGCGTGCTGAGCATTCCGGATGGCCAAACAGGTGTCAAGGCAAATGCCAACGAGACCCATACCCGAATCGGATATGCATCATCCTTCTTAACAAAATGCCTTCTTAACAGCAAATACATTCCTATAAATGCAAAGATTCGAATCAGTGCTTGACTTATCCCATATGCTACTATTGACGGGAATATTTCATGAAGCCACTCTATTCCACTGAATTCGGTACCAAATGAATTTCTCGGCAAACCGTTAATAATTTGGGGAATTGTTGCATTAATTGGTCCAAATAGCTGTCCACTTTCCTTCATCACTTTATACCAGGCGATATTAGAGTCCATATTATCATGGACTCGTATATGGCTGTTCTCACCTAAAATAAAAACAGGAGCGAGAAATGCAATAAGTATAATTGCTGCAATGAGTAAAAGTTTTTTTTCCTTGATCCAATTCGAGGAAGTTTCTACATTCATTTCTTATCTCCACACACCAATCATAATTGAATAACTAAGTAAAAATGGATAGATACTTATCTCTTCAAATTTTTAATAAATCAAAACATGCGCTTCAACCATTAGTTATTATACGGTTACAGAGGTTCTGTCACTGTTTCTAACAATTCACGCATTTTTTTCAATAAGGGTTCTTTGATTTCTGGCTCTTTTAAAGCAAATTCAATATTGGTTAAAATAAATCCAAGCTTTTCTCCCACGTCATATCGCATACCATCAAAGGCATATGCCAGTACTTTATGCTGATTATTTAATTCCATTATCGCATCTGTTAACTGAATCTCCCCTTGGACACCGCTTTTTTGCTGCTCTAAAATGGGGAAAATTTCAGGAGTTAATATATAGCGTCCCATAATCGCTAAATTCGAAGGAGCCTCTTGAACAGATGGTTTTTCTACAAAATAATTCACATCATATACCTTGCCCTGCTGACTTAACGGAGCAATGATTCCATATCGGTTTGTTTCATCTTTAGGAACCTGCTTCACCCCAACAACAGTTGAAACAGTTTCCTCATATATATCAATCAACTGCTTTGTACAGGGAATATCGGATTGGATCACATCATCCCCTAATAATACTGCAAATGGCTCATCTCCAATAAATTTTCTGGCACACCAGACAGCATGGCCAAGCCCCTTTGGTTCCATTTGCCTTATATAGTGAATATTAGCCAATTTTGAAGGCCTTTGTACACTCTCTAATAAATCCAATTTTCCTCTTTTTAAAAGGGTTAATTCTAGTTCAGCTGCATGATCAAAATGATCTTCAATTGCCCGTTTACCTTTACCAGTTACAATAATGATATCCTCTATACCGGATTGAAAAGCTTCCTCCACAATATATTGAATAGTGGGCTTATCGACAATCGGTAGCATTTCTTTCGGCATTGCCTTTGTAGCTGGTAAAAACCTTGTTCCAAGACCTGCAGCAGGTATAATCGCCTTTTTAATATGTTTTTTCATTTATTTCTCCCCCAAGAAAGCTAACTTTATTAAAGGCTTTTTCATAAATCATGCATCGTTAATAACTAAATATTAAGATAAGAAATTGGGCAAACAATGTTCTTCCTCTTCAATTACATTGGTTAGAAAAAAGCCTTATTATATATAATGACAACAACTTGTTATTTAGTCCGATTTTCATTTCCCTTATTTGCCATTATGACCATCTTTCCATTTTTATTTCTCTTTTTCTAATCTTTTTCGAAAAATGTTGCATCCTTGGTATCAATTCCATGATTCATGAATGTGAATTTCCACTTGTAATTCTTGTCGAAGTAGCATTTCTGCCCCAAAAAGCAGGATAAAGCTTTTCCATAAAAGTACTGCGGCCTTTCGTGTAGGTTTTTCTCTCAAGTAAAGATTGCATTACCTTAAGAATGCTTTGGGCATCATGCAATTCAAGTCCTTGAAAATAACTATCCATTCTTTCAAACAATTGGGATAGTGACTTGCTATTATCTAAAACAGAAGACAACTGATTTTCAAAAGTATCTGCATGATGCAATTCAAACACTAGTCTATTTTGTTTTAAAAATTTCAAATTTATTTCTTCTTGACCAGGCAGTGCGGAATGTATGAAAATAGGCAGTCTCTTTTGCAATGCTTCACTTACTGTTACTCCCCCTGGTTTCGTGATGATTGCATCTGCCTGCTCATATAGTGCATTCATATCTAATCTTGAGGATATATAAGATACAGGATGAATATGAGATACATTCCAGGAAGATATTTCTTGGTAAAGCCGCTGATTATTACCGCATAACACGATATATTCAAAACGATTAGACTCTCTTACCTCCTGCAACATAGTTAGAATAGCTCCCAAGCCACTGCTTCCACCTGATACGAGAATTTTTTTGCGGTTATGATTCCAGTCCAAATGATTCCCTAATTTTTTAAAATCTCCATGCACTGGTATTCCCGTAACAAAAACCTTTGTTGCTGAAATTTGATACTCTTCCAATAATCGTCTTTTAATTTTTTGATTCGGAACAAAGTGAGCATCGATGCCCTTTTTCCCCCACACACTATTGATAAAAAAGTCAGTATAGACATTAACTACTGGAGTAGTAAGCTTCCCTTTTTGTTTTAAATGACTAAGTAATAAGGAAGGAAAACCATGGGTACATATAATTAGATCCGGTTGTTCCTCTTCTATTAATTGCTGCATTTTAGCTAGAAATAAATGATGATACCATCTGACTTTTACAGAGGATCCTGTATAAAATAGATGCTTATACACCCATTCATATGTTCCTGGTGCATAGCGAATCCATTTTAAATAGGATTTTGTAATCATTCTTTCTAATTGATTGCTTGTATAAGTTAAAAAATCCATTTTATTAATAACCAAATTGTCCATGTTTTCGTTTAATAAATGAATAACCGCTTCTGCAACCTGATGATGTCCAGATGGCATCCGCATAAAGGGAAATATTAATACTTTTTTCATTTTGTTAGCTCCTTTTTTAAAGGCAATAAATAAACCTACAAATTAACAGACTTACTTAAAAGGCAGAAAGTTCATTTGATATTTTTCACATACCAAAAAAGAGGACTAAAATTAGCCCTCTCTAAAAAAATCAACTTGATTCAATAAAAGACATCGTTATTTCCAGATTCCTTGTATGGATGAAACATTTTTTGACTTTCCCAGAGGTTTTATTCCATACATATCTTCAATCGTGCGCAAAACTGAATAATGATCAATATAATTTGAATATTCCCCTGTTTTCACCATTGGCCCTACAAAAATCGTTGGAATTTGGTTCGGCTTTTTGAAATTATCCTCATCCCATGTCAAAATAAATAAACTATCATTTTTACTCGCCCATTGGATAAACCCTTGTAAATTTTTCTTTAACCAAGTATCTGCTTGCTTCACCGTACCATCATGCATATCATGAATCAAATCAGGGATGACAAAAGAAACGGTCGGTAAAAGATTATAGTTTTGCGGAAAACTAGTGAACGGTAAGTTATAACTTTTGGATACATTAGAAAAATTCACCCATGGACTATGCTTCCGATGGTAAGACTGTGACTTGCAGCCTTTAAAACCAACAGATGGTAAGTCTTCTGAATATCCCGCAAAACTTTTTCCGGCCCTTTTTAAAGCAGTTGCCAAATTATTAGAAGAAAAGGTATAAGGGCAGCTATCACCTGTGACTCCTTGTGTATCTCCAGAGAACAATGCAAGATAGTTGGGCTGGCTAGGATGTGCAATCCCATGGGAATTGGTAAATAGGACACCATGATCGGCAAGTTGATTAATGTAAGGTGCATCTTTATTTCCAATAATTTGATTGTATGAGTGATTTTCCACAACCACAATAATAATATGTTTAGGCTTTGGAAGATTCCATTCACTTTTAACTGGCTTTTTCGATTGTGAAACATTTTCATAATGATGCTGATTTTTCACCAAAAAAACTATAATACACCCTATTA
>Ga0224736_1007_pt1 | contig 82526 bp, 84 predicted proteins | sample IA12soil_MG_GH6A_FD_161628 | JGI IMG/M metagenome (GOLD analysis project Ga0224736, IMG submission 161628) | Enriched cells from agricultural soil in Iowa, United States - IA12soil_MG_GH6A(-) | ecosystem: Environmental > Terrestrial > Soil > Agricultural land | place: USA: Iowa | collected 2017-05-08
GGGAATTTTGGAGTGCCTATTGCAAATGCATTGAATGAAAAGTTTACTACTCATATGATAGATTTGCCCGGAATAGGAAGAAGTGAAGGGCTGGAAGGGGTAGTGGAAATGACTGATGCAGCAAATTGGTTAAATGATTACCTAGAGGAACATCGAATCAAAAAAGTCACAATAATTGGGCATTCATTAGGAGGAGGAATCGCCTTATCCTTTGCATATAACTATCCTAAAAAGGTAAAGAAACTAGTATTACTAGATATTGGATTTGCCAAAATAGAACGATTTCCTGTTCAGATGTTTGGATCAGTTGGCTATTTCCTCCCCCTTATAAGCGTTTTACATAGAATGTTCGGCCAGAAATTTTTAGGGAATGAAACGCAAGAAAGTTCCAATAATCATTCGAAGGAAAAAACAGAAGAAGAGATAAAAGCACAATGTAAGAGTTTAGGATTAGAAGATAGTGAATTTATGAGACATGCTATAGCAAACCAGCAAGAAACAACATTAAAAGGTATCAGTCTTCTATTAGCACTGTATCGCTGCAATATGCCAAAAATACTTAATAAACTTGAAGTTCCTTGCCTTATTTTATATGGAAATCGTGATGGGAATACACCTAAACTGCAAAACAAAATAAAGCGACAAGTAGGTCGGATTAAGCATTCGAATATTACAATAAAAGAACTTAGTGGTGGCCACTATGCTCATGTATCAGATGTTCGTGCGCTAGATTACCTCACTTCTTTCTTGGAATAGAAAGCTTTGCACAAAATGATGGATACAATGAGTGAAAAAAATCAAAGTGGAGAGTTAGATGGTTATTTAATTCCCATTTAATCTTTTTATAAATTCACCAGCCTCATTAAGATCTAGTAACATCCCTTTCAATTCTCTTTCAAATGAAACAGCGTTTTCACCAAGAAGTTGTTTAGAACCATAAGGAGTGAAATAAAGGTTTCTAAGTATGGATTCAATAGTCCATGTTATTTCATTATAGGTAGATTTAGACTTCTAGAGTGAATAATAGACCTGATGACAACATAATGAACGGTGTCATTTCGAAGTTGTTTGTCGTTTTACAATAAATGGATAAGGAAATGACGGTGATTGCTAAAATAACTTTCACGAATTTAATCAAAGTGTTACCCCTCTTCCCATTTTTGTTACGTTTTAAAAGATGATACGGTTTCATACATTGGAAATCATGTTTAAATAAAAGATGAAGTAGAACACTTTACAAAGCTCATCGGAGTTGTTATTATAGAAAAAATTTATGTAATTAATTGCGATGAAGAGAAGAGTAGATAAAATCGATTCTTTAAAGAGAGCTCCGGTTGCTGAAAAGGAGTAAGAATGATTTATTGAACCAAGCCTCTGAGCATCACGTTGGAACGAATGATCGGGATAATGTGACGGGAGCTCCTGTTATAGAGCTAGAGTATAAGTATTCTTATAATACCGTACTTGAAGAGGTTAATATGGCGACATATTAATAAACTGGGGTGGCACCGCGATATAGAATCTCGCCCCCAAGACTTTCTTAAGTCTTGGGGGTGGGATTTTTTTATTTTTGGAACTGAATGTGTCAGGCCTTTTGTACTAAAAAATGCTGTTCGAAGCTAAATTCGGTCCGTTCAGAGCGAAACTAGGGCCGATTGGAGAGAAATTCGGTCCGTTTAAAAATTTTCTACATACTAAAAAGGGAGGATGTATAAATGGGTGAAGAAAATGGGCTATTTTTCAATAATTATATCGATAAGTTGATGGAGGAGGATATAAAGAATCAAGCGTTTAAAAGAGAGATTTGTACCCGGTTTCCTCCTGAGCCAAATGGTTATCTTCATATTGGCAATGCATACGCAATTAATATGAACTATATGATGGCACGAAAATATAATGGGAAATTTAATCTCCGTTTTGACGACACGAACCCGTTAAAGGAAGATCGTGAATATGTGGATGCCATTTTAGATGATATAGAGTGGTTGGGTTATTCACCTGGTAAAAGGATATTCTATGGTTCGGATTATGCAAACGAAATATTCAATGCTGCTGTCGCATTAATAAAGAAAGGTCAGGCATATGTTTGTAAACTCTCGACTGAAGAAATGACAGAATACCGGGGAACAATAACAGAACCAGGTAAAAATAGCCCGTACAGGAATCAATCAATAGAGGAAAATCTACATTTATTTTATAAAATGAAAAACGGAGAATTTCCAACGGGTTCGATGGTTTTGCGGGCAAAACTGGATATGGAATCACCAAATATGAATTTACGTGATCCCGTGCTGTACAGAATAATTCTCGCACCTCATTATCGAACTGGAAGCGATTGGTGCATATATCCGATGTATGATTTTGCACACCCGATACAAGATGCTTTGGAAGGAGTAACTCATTCCCTATGCTCGATAGAATTTAAGGATCACAGGCCACTGTACGAGTGGGTATTAAACCAATTGGATATCAAGGAACCACCGAAACAAAGAGAATTTGGAAGAGTGAATTTAACGGGTGTTGTCACAAGTAAACGCTATTTGCGTGAATTAGTTGCGAATCATTTAGTAGATGGATGGGATGATCCCAGATTGCCGACATTGCGGGGACTGAGGAGAAGAGGATATACGCCGGCAAGCATACGAAGTTTTGTCCATGAAATGGGATTTATTAAACATCAAAGTACGGTAGAGTTTGCCATGCTTGATCATTTCTTGCGCAACGATTTAAAACGAAAGGTTAAGACGGTGATGGCGGTTTTAAATCCTTTAAAGGTTACGATTACGAATTATGAGGAGGGAAAATCGGAACTATTATCGATGGATAACAATACGGAAAATGCTTCTTTAGGAAGCAGAGAAGTTTCTTTTTCAAGAGTGATTTATATCGAAAAAGATGATTTCATGGAAGTTCCGGTTAAAGGATTTAAAAGATTATCTTTGCAATCAGAAGTTCGTTTAAAAGGTGCTTATATTATCAAATGTAATGAAGTGATAAAAAATGAAGCTGGTGAAGTAATAGAGCTGCGCTGCACATATGATCCACAGACAAAAAGCGGTACAGGTTTTACGGGCAGAAAAGTAAAGGGAATCATTCACTGGGTTTCTGCTGTCCACGGAGTACCAGCGGAGATTCATTTGTTTGATAAATTATTCGAAAAGGAGGAGATTGTAAGGGACAATGAAAAAACATGGGGGGAAAAAATTAATCCGAGTTCTAAAGTAGTGTTAAAGGATTGTATAATAGAACCTTCGATTAAAGATGTAAAGGCGGAAGAGAAATTTCAATTTTTCCGACATGGATATTTTTGTGTAGATAAATATTCAACAGGTGTCCCATTGATTTTTAATAGAATTGTTCCACTGAAAGATTCGTGGAAAGCGAAGAATGGTTGATCCTTTTCAAGCTGTCCTATTGACAGCTTTTTCTATATTGTTAAAGGAAAATTGTGGTTATTTAGAGAAGTAGAATAATATCACCATTTACCTCGAGGAAAGAAAAGGAGAAATGCGATGACTATTAGAAATTCTTCAAAAGCGATTATTATTCAGGATGGTAAATTGCTGACTATTAAATTTAGTAGATATGGCAATACATATTATAACTTACCTGGTGGCGGTCAGGAGAATGGGGAAACACTTCATCAGGCACTAATCAGAGAATGCAAGGAGGAAATAGGTGCAGAAGTTGAGATTGGGGAGTTAATTTTTGTTCGGGAATATATTGGTGCTAATCACGAATTATCTATGAGACATACTGGGTTTCAGCAAACAGAGTTTTTATTTTCTTGTAAACTCAAAGAACCAAAAAGTATTTCAGAAGTTGGATATAACCCTGATAAAGGACAAGTAGGGCTAGAGTGGATAAAGGTAGAGGATTTGTTAAATTATAGCTTTTACCCAATGGAATTGAGAGAAACTTTGATAAATTATTCTAATGGAATAAAGACGCGTGTATATGTAGGGGATATTAATTAAGAGGAGGTTTATTGGCGTGACATTGAAGGTAATTTTCTTGGATGCTGGAGGGGTTTTATTTGAAGCTTTTATAAAGGGGGACGACAGAATCCGGCGTCTTTTGGTGGAAAGAGGGTATCCGTTACAGCAAATTGATGCAGCCATTTTGAAGGCGAAGGAAATAGAAATCCCGTTTGTTACAAATTGGAATGAGGAAGAACAGTACTTCAAACAATATTATGGACTGATTGCGAGAGAATTGGGAGATATCGGATTAACGAATGAATTGATATATTTTGCTCATTATGCGGGCCATTGTGAGCTATTTCCAGAGGTAAAAGCTGTATTGGAGGAATTGAGTAAAACATATCGCTTATCGGTTATTTCTAATGCATTGCCAAGCATGGACTGGGTCTTTGACTGGTTAGGTATTCGGAAATATTTTGATTCTATTATTCTATCGGCTTTTGCAAATGCATCAAAACCGGAAGCCGCTATTTATCGCTTTGCTCTCGAGCAAGTGGGTGTGACAAAAGAGGAATGTCTATTCATTGATGATAAAATAGAAAATATTGAGGGAGCCGAATTATTTGGGATTCGAGGACTTTACCTGGATAGAAATAGGCAGGATTTACGTGAATTATTAACGGAACAGCAAATTTTATCAAGCAGTGCTGTTTTGAAGGAGTAACATTGAAAATACCGTGACTGGATTACTGGCACCTGGCGGATACCAAATCCGCTAACCGTGACAGCTAATGTTTGCAAACACAGAGTCCGTAATTTTGCCAAAAAGCATGCATTCACTAGTGCTTATTTATATGCAGATAACGGATTCGATATCCTCTAGGGACTAAAAATAGGGCTATTTTTGTAAAGTAAGGGACCCTGTTCCGGCTTTTATATTTCACAATTCATTATTCTTTAATACGGATAAATACTAGCTTAAGAGGTGGATAAATTGACAATTATATTACTAATCTTGTTCGCTTTGGCTGTTTTTGGATCTATAGTGACATGGATGAATACTCAATTGATTATACGAGATATAGCAGAAATAAAGAAGAAGTTGGGAATAGAAGAAATAAAGAAGCCCTCCTTTTTGGATAAAGATTTGGATAATGACTAATAATGGAGGTATTGGAAGGGAATGCTTGGATTAGCATGAACAAACTAACTTTATTAGATATTATGGAAAATTGGGATACCCTTTGCACGAAAGAAAATTTCATTGGCTTAGGTTCAACAAGAAAAGTATATTGTTTAGGGAAATATGTAGTAAAAAAACATTTAAACCGTATAGGATATTTACAATCTTTAAGAGAACTAGAAATATATAAATCTATGAAACAAACTAAATATGCACATATCTTTTCGCCAGTTTTTTATGTAAATAAGGAAATTTGCATTCAACAATATTATCAGGAAGTGCCGATGTATGATAACCAAACCTTTGATATTCAGGAGAAAAAAGGCCTTTGGGAGTTTCCCTCTTACTATGAGGAATGCATAGAAGTTTTAGATAAAGAATGGGATGTATTTGATATAAGGGATAGCAGCAATTATGGGATGAATGAACGACGTGTACTGGTATTGATTGATTACGGGATGAGCAAGACATTATACGAAAAAGAATGGGTGCCTGCAGCGGAAAAGGGTGATATTCCACAAATTGAGGTACATATATGCGGCACATGCGGTATAAAAAAGGAAATTCGTATGTATGGAAAAAATGATCTGGATATACGATGTATCACTTGTGGAAAGGAATGAGGAAAATAGGTAGCCTTAACATTTCCATTGCAAACCCCTAATCGAAGGTTGCTAGTGGGTAAGAATTTGCTAGCATCTTCTTATTTTGTATACTCCTCGCTAAAAATGAAATATTCGTAATTTCTTCCCGATTATATTACAGTAATTAAGGAACGAAATACTAAATATATCAATTATTTTAATTTTTATCACAAGAAAGGAAGTTTTTGTTTTATATGGATCAACAACAGCAAAAGGGAAGACAGAAGGAGAAGATTTGGACAAAGGATTTTATACTTATTCTATTTGCAAACTTTTTTATTTTCCTCGGATTTCAAATGACACTTCCAACCATTCCGCTTTTTGTAGAAAAATTAGGCGGCAATGATCAATTGATTGGGTATGTAGTGGGAATTTTTACTTTTTCAGCCTTACTGCTTCGCCCGTTTGCGGGAAATTTACTGGAAACAAGGGGCAGGGGCTTAGTTTATATGTTTGGTTTAGCTATTTTTGTCCTTTCTGTAGGATCATTTGGATTTTTAATGAGCATCGCATTGTTATTTCTCATGCGTGTTATACAGGGCGTTGGTTGGGGATTTTCGACTACAGCTTCAGGAACGATTGCCACTGATTTAATCCCAGCATCAAGAAGAGGCGAGGGGATGGGATATTTCGGATTATCCGGGAATTTAGCTCTTGCTTTCGGACCATCTCTTGGACTGGCGCTGGCCCATCCCGATACCCTATCCTTCAAATACTTTTTCTTAATTTGTGCAGGACTGGGACTAGTTGCTTTATTGCTTTCTTCAAGAGTTAAATTTAAAAAAGTGGAGAAAAAAGCGGAAGTGACAAAACGGAAGCTGGATGTATTTGAAAAAAATGCACTACGGCCATCTATTTTATTATTCTTCATAACTATTACATTTGGGGGAATTGCCTCTTTTCTTCCGCTATATACGGCGGAGCGGCATATAGAGGGAATTCAATTGTACTTTCTTGTATATGCGCTGGCGCTCATGGCCACCCGAACCTTTGCTGGACAATTATACGACCGCAAAGGGCATCAAGCTGTTTTTATACCGGGAACAATACTCATTTTAGCGGCAATGATTTTGCTTGCATGGCTTCCGAATAGTACCGTACTGTTTATTGCGGCAGCTTTATATGGTTTAGGCTTTGGCTCTGTTCAGCCTGCTTTGCAAGCCTGGGCAATTGAAAAATCGCCAATGAATCGCAGAGGTATGGCGAATGCAACGTTCTTTTCGTTTTTTGATTTAGGTGTAGGTTTGGGTGCGATGGTGTTTGGACAAATCGGGCATTTATTTGGTTACAGCAGTATTTATAAAACTGCTGCAATATCAGTATTTATATCGATGCTGCTTTATGTTTTTTTCTTGTTAAGGGAAAGAATAAGATTGGTGCAGCATAGGTGAATATTTTACAAAGATTAATAGAAGGGTTCCAGCAGTGACTGGAATCCTTCTATATTTAGATTAATTAGATTTTAGAAATATGCGGTATGACTTTTGTGAAGTTTTACAATTGAGGGGGTTTTTTATGGAAGCAGTAATCTTAATTTGCGGATAAAGCATGGTTAGAGTGATCCCCTTTTGGGAGTTTGCGCCGGACCTTTAAAAGATCATACAGGAGGATTATTGATTGTAGAAATGGACAACTTGGAGGAAGCAGAAGAAGCTGCAATGAATGACCCGGCAGTGTTAGATGAAAAGTTAAGTACATCCATGGGAACTATTAGAAGGTTTGTTTACGGAAAGTAGATAATACTAGGAAGAGATGGAACACAGAATATGACCCCAAAACAGCATATTTCCTGTTTTAATGAATAAGATTTCTAAAAGGGAAATATTTCAAGTGACTGAAGGTAGGGGGTTGGATATGAGCAAAAGAGAAAGTTTATTAGGTTATGTCGCTTTGGTTATTGCGGTTATTTTTATTATAGGTTTTGTGCTTTTCTCCCAATATCAAAATAAGGTAATCATGAAGCAAAATATGAGTGTGGCATTAAAACAGGATAAGACGACACTAGATTCCTATTCTTTTAGTTATAAAAGAGTCGATTACTCCAAGTCAGAGGAAACATGGAATAGTAATCATAGTTCACTGTATAAAGCCTTTTATCATATGCTGCATTATAATACGGAACTAGGTAATAACAAAATCTATGAAGCTACGGGTACCAATGGTGAAAAGTATGAAATAGACTTGGACAGGAAATTGCAAGTGGTGGAGTGGCATAAGAAATGATGGAGGAAGAATTGGGTCTAAATTTACGAAGTAATATATCGTAGATTTAGGCTATTTTTATATTTTTAGGAATTGATTTTATCGTAACAACAAATCCTGCTTTTCGGGCGATAATCAGGAAAAGGAAACTTTTCCAATAATAGTTCGTAAATATAATACAATCCAGTAAGGATATATAGAACCACTGTTTCTAAAAATCCCGAACAGGAGGTATTTATAGGATGAAGTACATTATTCTATTGATCTTAGTTGGGTTTGGTATTTGGCTGTTTAAGAAAAAACAAAAGAAATCTTTTATTAAGAATATTGTATTGCCTGCAAAATTAGGATTTAATAGAGAACTTCCTTTAGAAAAGCAGGTCTCTCGTTTAAATAATGCTCTGGATACATATTTTGAAGAAAGAATACAGCAAAGATATATGGAAGAACATAAGAAGGTAAGTCCAGAAGAATATAACCTATTATTTTTTGAGTTAAAGAGATTTTTTATTATGTGTTCTCTCTTGAAAAACGTCCCGATGTTTAGTGAGAGAGTGGATGACATATGGCATGAAATGTTGATGTTCACCAAGGAGTATGAACAATTTTCTAAGCGATTTTACGGGCAATTCTTGCATCATACACCTGCAGAGGTAAAAGTTCCAGAACCTCATAATCGGGCATTCTTTGATCTGATGTACAGTCAACTTTTTGAATTTACACCTTATACACCAATGACATGGGGAGCATTTTTCAGAAATCCTTTGGATCCAGAACAGATGGAGGAGATTCTTTCCTCTTCTCCAGGTGAGCTAAAGCAAAAATATTTTCGGGAAGATGCTGATAATAAAATGGTGCAAGCTCTCATTCATCAATTACAATCAACTATTAAGGAATCACTTAATAAGAAAAGTTTTAAGATTGAGACCCATCATTATAAAAACATCACCAAACATTCTTCGCTTTTAATGGGAGCAATGATTTTTTATTCCATGAAACATCCGGAAGAATACGCTAAATATATGATACCTGCCCATGTTTCTGCAACATCTAATTGTGTAAGCAGCGGGTGCAGTAGTTGTAGTAGTCATCACAGCAGTTGTGGAAGTAGTTGCAGTAGCTGCAGCAGTTGTGGAAGTTCATAATCAATTGCCTCCATCATTCCTCCTTTTTATATGTAAAGGGAAAAGTAATAATAGGTGGGGGAATATGGAGAAAATAGTAAATTGGGGTGGAGTTAATGGATAAAAAGGAAAAAACTATCGGTGCAGCAAAACGCTTCATTAATCAGTTTTTCCCAGATTGCCAAGGTGCCGTTTTGGCAGGAAGTGTAGTTAGAGGGGAAGAAACGGAAACCTCAGATTTAGACATTGTTGTATTTGATAATCATATAAATGTATCCTATAGAGAATCCTTTATAGCGTTTGACTGGCCAATAGAGGTTTTTGTTCATAATCTAAATTCCTATAAGCATTTTTTCGAAATAGATTGCAAGAATGCGAAGCCTTCTATGCCTAGAATGATAGCGGAAGGACTGGTTTTAAAGGATGAAGGAATAATAGAAGCTATAAAAGAAGAAGCAAAAACGCTTCTTAAAGAAGGGGCCTGAACCATGGACAGGTGAAACAATCAGGACGAAGCGTTATTTTATCACGGATGTTTTAGATGACTTCATTGGTTGTCAAAATCGTACAAAGCGATATTCATAGTTAACACTTTGGCAAATCTTATTCATGAATTTGTCCTAAGAACCAATGGTCATTGGATAGGTACGTCAAAATGGATAATTCGGGCTTTAAGGCAATATGATGAGAAATTCGCAAAAGAATTTGCAGATGCTTTTGATACGTTTTATAAGACGGATGAAAAGGCGAAGGTCATTCATTTGGCAGATAAGGTTTTAGAACCATACGGAGGTCGGTTGTTTGAAGGATTTTCGTTGGGAAAGGGAAAATAACATGGACAAAGGATTTCTGTTGAATAAAGCAGTTCTTAATAATATTGCGTGGTGTAGATTGGTTTGTCATACACACGGAATCGATTGTGTTTGGAGGGGGAATTTGTGGGGGATGCATAAGGAAGCACCGTCATTTTATCCAGAGGTGATAACCGCGAATATGGATACAACGATGGCAGAGTTAGAGTATTTTATTAAAAATGGGAATGTCCGTAGTGTGAAAGATAGCTATGCCAATCTAAATTTATCCCCTTTAGGTTTTAAAAAATTATTTGATGCAGAATGGATTTTTCATCCACCTGTTACTGGAATGGATGCTCCTCAAACAAACTGGCGTGCGATTACATCTCAACAAGATTTAGTAGAATGGACTTCGCAAAGCGGTCTGGCAGATGTGATAAAGCCGGACTTATTAGCGAATGAAAGTATAAAAATCTATTCGATTGTGGGCGATGAAGGGATTTCGGGATTCATTATTAACTTGGATGAAGGTATCGTAGGGGTATCTAATGTATTTTCAATACGGAAGTACGATGAGAATCTTTGGAGTGAGATTCCCCGAGTCGTATCGACTGAATATCCGGGCATGTTTATAGTCGGTTATGAGCATGGGGAGAATCTGCATTTTGCATTAAAAAATAGTTGGGAATCATTGGGATCCCTTAGGGTATGGGAAAGGTCTGAATGAAGAGTTTAACTGATAGCTGGAGGTAAAACAATTATGTAAAGGTATTATTCCCGAATAAGAAGGCGAAAGTCAAAAACGGGAAAAATAATCTTAATGAAAAAAGCACAGACACCTATTCTCCGTTTAAGATGAGGTTAATGATATATTCTCAAGATACTTCCTTATCGCTTTTTTACTTTTCAACACAATAATCGTCTTTTCAGAACCGAGTTGTTGAAAGCGCTCCGCCATCTTCTTTTTACGAGGATAATAGGTTGTATAAATGAATTTCAGAAATTTCCACTCCATTTTTTCAGGGCAACCCTCTCCTAAATCTGGGCGTGTTCTCCCTAAATTCGCAAGCCATCTTTTAAGCACGCGATACAAGCAAACTACTAGTGGGAGCTCTAAGTAAATGATCGTATCGCAAGCTTCGGTACGAATATCAAAGGAATTGCTGTAATTCCCTTCGATGATCCACTCGTTATGTTGGACCATTTCCCTTTGAGCATTTCGAAATTCTTCTAAAGGGGATTCAACCCAGCCAGGTTTCCAATAGTAGGAATCCAAATGATATACTTTTTTATTAAGAATCTCTCCTAGCTTTCTTGCAAATGTAGATTTTCCAACACCTGCAGATACGCCAATGACCATAATCCTTTCCATGTATCCACCCACCTTTATTGATGTTTGAAAAGTGTAAATATTATTCCTAATTAAATATAATAATAGAAAAAAATGGGGATTGGAAATAAAATCTTAAAGGAGAGTGATATTAATGCTGAAAAAAATTATTTCAAATATGATTGGAAATGTAAAAGTGGACACTATTTTATCCAAGGATGAATTTATACTAGGTGATACATTTGAAGGCGAGGTATTTTTAAAAGGAGGGGTCCGGGAACAAGAAGTCCGCAATATATATATTTATTTTATGAGAAGATTTCGTGTTTCAAGGAATAAAACGGAGGCCAATCCGTGCTACTCCTTTACTATTCCTGTTAACAGGATAATCAAACCTGGCGAAAAACATCATATTCCTTTTTGCTTTATCCTGCCTATTTATTTGCCTGTTACTTTTTCAAAAAGAGAAGTATGGGTGAAAACAGATGTAGAAATTCCCCATTCTCTTGATCCTACAGATAAAGACTATGTAATACTAAATATGTCATCTTATGAAGAAACTCTTTTATCCATAATGAAAGATAGATTAGGGTTTCGTCACGTTTATATCAATCATTATGGACGTGCACAAAAACCCTACCTCTATTCGGGACATGTATTGACACCTTTATATGAGGGAAGAGACTACCCCGTAATAAAGTCTTATTACTATGATGTAGAAGATGCGTTTTCAGAAAAATATCGTAATGTAAGCATCATGATTGGGAATTGTCGAGAACAATTGGATTTATATTTTAAACTACATTTTAAAAGTGATAAAACCCTTTACAAGCGCGTTTTTGATGAATTATCGGAAGTAGATCAAAAAGTAGTCCATCTTGGTCTGGATTTCAATAAAATAGAGAATCATGATTGGATTGAAGAACGAATCAGAACCCTTCTTGAACAGGAAGATAAGCCTTATTATATGGTGAATGATCGGTAAGAAAGCTTCGACCAAAAGGAAAGATGGATAGCTTAATTAGAATCATAACTATTATTATACAAAAAATAGAAAAAGGTATTTACAACCCGATATCGAATTAGGAAACGATGGAGGGGATGAACATGACAAAACAAATTTTAGAACAGAACAGACAAAGCTGGGATAAGGTGGCTCATCATTTTAATGGTGTAGACGCTTTGCCGAGTTATGGACCGTTTGCTAAGACAGAGGATGAATTGCGACTATTTGCTGATATGGAGAATAAGAAAGTTTTAGATATTGGCTATGGGAGCGGACATTCTTTATTGTACATGGCAGGCAAAGGCGCAAGTGAATTATGGGGAGTAGATATTTCGGAAGAACAAAGGAAGGCAGCGGAAGAAACACTATCGAATTTAACCCCTAAGTTATACTGTGCACCGATGGAGGAAGATATAGGTTTGCCAAAAGAGTATTTTGATTGTGTCTATTCCATATATGCAATAGGATGGACAACCGATTTAGCTCAAACATTTCAGTTAATCTATTCGTATTTGAAGCAGGGCGGGAGGTTTATTTTTAGCTGGGATCACCCATTGTATCCACATGTGAGAAGCCAGAACGGAAAGATTTATCTCCATGGATCCTATCAACAAGAAGAAACAGAGGTATACGGAGCATTTAAAGGCGAAGACGCCCCGATGGTAATCCACAAGCGCAAAATGAGTACATATATAAATGAATTGATCAAAGCAGGATTTACGATTGAGGCTGTAATAGAAAGTGAGGTATCTTCAAACTTTGATTTCGCTGAAGGGGAAGTCTCCGACCGCTATTATTCGCTCTATAAAGCAAGAAAATTTCCAACAACGATGATTATTAAGGCGGTTAAAAAGGGATAGGTGACATTATATTGTGATTTCGGAGGATTATCGTTTTGATCATCGCAATAATTGTGGGATATTGCTATGGACTGCATAGTCATGCCGAACTAAGCAACCATTTCCGCGAATCTGCAAAATCTACGACTATAGTCGTACCATAACTTTAGACAATTTGCTGAGGAAATCATCTTGAATACTTGATATGATAAGCTTCAAACATTATGGAGGGGGAAGCATTGACGAAAATCATTCAGAATTCGGAGCTGCTGATTCTTAAGGAAATCGCCGAGCTTTTAAACGAAAGCACGGAAGTAGAGAAAATGTTGCCGGAAGTCTTAAAAAAATTGCTGAATGTTACAGGGCTTGAAATTGGCTGGATGTTCCTAGTAGATGGCGATGGGGGGTATCGGCTCGTGGCGAAAGAGTCGCTGCCGCCAGCTCTATCTCTCAACGACTGCAGTCCAATGTGCAGCGGAGAATGCTGGTGTATTAATCGCTACAACATTGGGCGCCTCCATAAAGCAACTAATATTATAGAGTGCAAGCGAATTGAAGAAGCGATGGCGATAAGAAGCGGTGCGACCAATGGATTGACACATCATGCCACTGTTCCACTTCGAGCAGGGAATGAAAAATTCGGGATAATGAATGTTGGTTCTCCTTATAAAACAACCTTTGAACCAAGTGAGCTGGCACTATTAGAATCAGTTGCTTTTCAAATAGGGACAGCTATTAAACGTATTCGGCTTAGTCAAAAGGAACAGGAAACCGCATTAATTGCCGAGCGCAATCGATTAGCCCGCGACCTCCATGATTCGGTAAATCAACTACTCTTTTCTCTCAGTCTCACAGCGCGTGGGGGAATGGAAATGACTGAGGATGAAGCGGTAAAAGAAACCTTTTCTTATTTACAGGATTTAGCACAGGAAGCGTTGGGAGAAATGCGTGCCTTAATTTGGCAGCTTCGGCCAATAGGTCTGGAGCATGGGATTGTAAGCTCTTTAAAGGCATATGGACAGATGCTGAACCTAAATATGAAAACGAAGATAAGCGGTGTGTCCGGTTTGCCTGGAAAAGTGGAGGAAGCTCTGTGGAGAATTGGTCAAGAAGCGCTGGCAAATTGTAAGAAACATTCACAGAGCTCCGATGTGGATCTTAGTTTATTAGTTGGCAACCACAGAGTGGAAATGGAAATATCGGATAGTGGCTGTGGATTTGTCTATTCAGAACAAAACGACATACTGTCCCTCGGCTTGAAAAATATGAAGTCTCGTACGGAAAGTTTAAATGGTGAATTTCATTTAGCAAGCGCACCGGGTAGGGGTACCAGGATAAAGATAATAATACCAATTTAGGAGGCCGTTGTGATGGCGATTCGTATTTTAATTGCTGATGACCATCATGTTGTCAGGCGCGGGCTTGTATTCTTTTTAAAGACGCAAAAAGGTTTGGACATTATCGGAGAGGCGAAAGATGGAAAAGAGGCCGTTGAAAAAGCAGCAGAGCTATTACCAGATCTTATTCTGATGGATCTTGATATGCCGGTTATGAATGGAATAGAGGCAACCAAAAAGATTAAAAAAGAATATGAGAATATAAAAATCCTAATTTTGACAAGCTTTTCTGACCAGGACCATGTGATTCCGGCTATGGAAGCGGGAGCATCCGGATATCAATTAAAGGATATTGAACCAGATGAATTAGTGCGATCAATAGAAGCAATCATGAAGGGAGAGAACCAACTTCATCCTAAAGCCACTTCCCAACTACTGAGCAATTTAACGAAGTCAAAAACCGACCGCATGCCAATGGATGAATTGACCAAGCGCGAGTTAGATGTTTTAAAAGAAATTGTAAACGGCAAAAGCAATAAAGAAATTGCCGCCTCCCTATACATTACGGAAAAAACCGTAAAAACACATATAACCAATATTTTATCCAAACTGGAGCTTTCCGACCGTACACAAGCAGCCTTATATGCTGTGCGTTCCGGAATGTTTAAGTAAGGTTAATTTCATAAAAACAAGCGGGATCTTGATGTTCAGACTTTGACCAATTTGCAGAATCTGAAAAATCGTTGATTCCATTTTTATATATGCACCGCAAAAACATGGTTTTTTTATCTTTCCTAGATCTCCGTTTATCACTAAAACTACATTGAAGGCACTTCCTTATATTATCCGTATATAGCTATAGAGAATGTAAGGGTGTGGTGTTGCCTCCATCTTATAGACCTTTTATATCCTCCTTCAGTAGGATTTTTCTACGACTAAAGTTTGAAATAAGTTCAACCAATGTGTGGATTAAAAACTTTTGGGGAAAGATTAATATATAGCTATAGAAAACAAAAACAACGAAGCCTAATCTTACCTAACTAATAAAATAGCGTTCGGCACACAATAGGTTACTTATAACAATCATGGAGGGATAAAAATGTTTTATTCATATGAACAAATTGAAATTATGAAATTAATGCAAAAGGAGATTGTAAGAAAGAATCGTCACATATGGGGATATTTCCAAAGCAAAAAAGAGAGGGCATCAGAAGGGAAATAAATTGATCTGCAGCATTCCAATCCATTGTTGGAATGCTTATATTTTCGGAGAAGGCAAATCACTGACGTAAGTATTAGAGGGGGAAATATCATGAAAATTTACGGAGTACAGTTAAAGGCCTACCACTTAGAAAAAATGAAGGAATTTTATACGAATCTCTTACAAATGTCACTAGTTTACGAGGATAAGAATAGCTTTGCAGTGTTAGCCGGAACCACAAGAGTTCATTTTGAAAAGGATGAGGAGCAGCCATATTACCATGTTTGTTTTCATTTAGGGTCTGCTTTTTTTGATCATATATTTAACAAATTGAAAAAGAAGAATCTGCTTTTGTCTAATGAAGAAGGAGAAATAAGCATGTACTGGAAAGGGAAACAAGCGTATTTTTTTGATCCCGATGGGAATATTCTTGAGATTCTTGAGCGGCCGCTTCCACATAAGGAGCAAGAGGGGTGGCTGAGAGTAGGAGAAATTGGAATGCCAAGTTCCAATACGTATGACTTGCGCGAGTATCTTTCCTCCTTTTTGGAAAATAAATATAAGGCAGAGAATGACTCCTTTTCCTTTTTTGGAGAGGAAAATGGGGTAGGGGTTATAGTAAAAGAAGGGCGGAATTGGTATCCGACCAATCGTCCTGCGAGCATACATCCTATTAAATTAGTGGTTAGTGGGAATACAGAGGCGCATCTAAAGCACCCCATACTGCCGTATGAATTCACGGTAAGAAAAGAATGGTCTGCATCTCTTCCGACTGTTCAATTCCGAATAGCAAGACCTACGAATCATATGGATAAAATTATCGAGTTTTACGGAAAAGGATTAGGACTGAAAAAGGTTGGAGACTTTCAAAAGCATGAAGGATATGAGGGTGTCATGTTTGGCCTTCCATACAGTAATTACCATTTAGAATTTACACAGCATGAAAACAGAAATCCTATTCCGCGTCCTCCAGAAGATCAGTTGCTGGTCTTTTATATAGCAGATTCTTTCAAATGGAGTGAAACGGCGAACAGATTGATAGACATGGGGTATCGTCAGGTTCCTTCCGAAAATCCATATTGGGATCGGGGTGGAATTACCATTGAAGATCCAGATGGATATCGAGTGGTTTTGATGAACACGGTTGGGATTTAATAGCTTGTGCATTATAAGGGCAAAAGGGAGAGAAAGTAGGAGTAAGTTGTCCATTAAACGGGTTGTAAAGGCCAAGAGGAAGCAAAAGTAGGAACGCCGTGTCCTTTATGTGGGTTGTAAAGGCCAAGAGGAAGCAAAAGTAGGAACGCCGTGTCCTTTTTACAGGTTGTAAAGGCCAAAAGGGAGAAAAAGTAGGAGTAAGTTGTCCTTTAAGCGGGTTGTAAAAGACAAAAGGAAGCAAAAGTAGGAGCGCCGTGTCCTTTAAACGGGTTGTAAAGGCCAAAAGGGAGAGAAAGTAGGAGTAAGTTGTCCATTAAACGGGTTGTAAAGGCCAAAAGGGAGAAAAAGTAGGAGTAAGTTGTCCTTTATACAGGTTGTAAAGGCCAAAAGGGAGAAAAAGTAGGAGTAAGTTGTCCTTTAAGCGGGTTGTAAAGACCAAAAGGAAGGAAAAGTAGGAGCACCGTGTCCTTTAAGCGGGGATTGTAAAGGCCAAGAGGAAGCAAAAGTAGGAGCGCCGTGTCCTTTAAACGGGTTGTAAAGGCCAAAAGGAAGGAAAAGTAGGAGTAAGTTGTCCATTAAACAGGTTGTAAAGGCCGAAAGGGAGAAAAAGTAGGAGTAAGTTGTCCTTTATACGGGTTATTAAGGTCAAAAGGAAGAAAAAGAGAGCGAAGTGTCCATTAGAAGGGTCAAAAGGACAAATTGATGAAGAGAGAAGCGCGCATTGCCATAACCATAAAAAAATTAGCGGACAGTTCATTTACTGCTCGCTAATCTCTAAATTTGTCTTCTAAATAAAGCATATCTTCTGCTAATTTGTGAATTCTTCTTAACACACTATTATCCAGGATTTCCGCCGTTTCCACATCGAATAAATCATTATGTACAAACACATCTTTTGCAACTACAATTGCCTCTAAATATTGGAGAATTGGTTTTAACTGATATTGTGTGACAAGAAGATGCTTGGAGGATCCACCATTTGTAATGCAGCCGACTACTTTTGATTTAAAAGCACGGATTGGCATCAAATCCAATAAATTTTTTAAGGAACCTGAAATGGAAGCTTGGTAAATAGGGGTTCCAATAACCAAACAATCTGCTTGAAGAATCTTGTTCACGACCGTTTGGGTATCATCGTTGTAATAAGATAAAGGGGTGCCACACATAAATTCAATGTCATATTCTCGTATGTCGATTAGTTCCGTTTCAATAGCAGGGTTGATATTTTTTGCGGCAGCTAACACTTCGTGAACGGTCTGTAATGTTTTACTTCCTGCTAAAGCGCCTGATACGCCGACGATTTTCATTATTTTCCCTCCTCCACTAGGTTTGCCTTCCCTCTTATTTTACAATAGAAGGATATGTTTTGAATAAAAAATACAGGGGGAAACATTATCCTCCCTGTATTTTTAGCGTTATTTTACAATTAATACTGGGCAATGAGACATTTGGGAAACTTTATGGCTTACGCTTCCGAGCATCATTTCTTTAATATTTCCTAAACCACGACTACCGATTACGATTAATTGGTATTTTTCTTTTTCCGCAAGATGAACGATTTGGACAGATGGTTCCCCTTCAAGGTAGACGGTTTTAGCCTGAATTCCTTCTGCCTCCGCTTTTTCCTTTCCATCTTTTAATAGTTTTTCCCCTTCTTTTTTGATGGAATCATAAATACTATCTACCGTAGTACCTTCTAATCCGACTGGGATTGTAATATTTCTTTCTACATGTACTAAAGTAACTTCTGCTCTTTGTTCTTTCGCAAGATGTAATCCTGCCTCTAATGCTTTTTCACTCATTTCAGATCCATCGATTGCTACTAAGATTTTGTTAAACATATCCTTGTTCCTCCTCGAAAAAATGCTTCTTCCGTCTATTATTATAAACCTAATTTTTCTATTCCCGAAAAAATACGTATTAATCCTATTATTTTAATAGACTTCGGAGAACCTCTGCTGAATGGTTGAATTTATCCCATTCTTCCTTTTGCAAGTCGATTTCTACAATTTCACGTACGCCATTGCGATTAACAAGGGCGGGTACACCCATGTAAACATTGTTCTGTCCGTATTGTCCTTCGAGTAAACAAGAAACGGTTAAAATACTATTTTCATTATTTAAAATCGCTTTGGTAATGCGAACAAGTGACATTCCTATACCATAATAAGTAGCACCTTTTCTCTCAATAATTTTATAAGCAGCATCTCTTACATTTTCAAAAATGTTATCAAGGTCGGCAATCTCGTATTCCTGATGCTTTTCTAACCAAGATTGAAGGGGCACAATCCCAATAGACGCATGGCTCCAGACAGGAAGTTCTGTGTCGCCATGTTCACCAATGATGGCTGCGTGAACATTTCTTGTATCTATATTTAAATATTGACCAAGCTGGTAGCGAAGACGTGCAGAATCGAGTACGGTACCAGAGCCAATAACACGTTCTTTCGGAAGACCTGATTCCTTCCAAGTAATATACGTAAGGATATCAACAGGATTTGTCGCAACAAGGATAATTCCATCAAATCCGCTATCCATAATATTTTTGATCATTTCTTTAAAGATAGCTTTATTTTTCTCAATTAAATCTAATCTAGTTTCTCCCGGCTTTTGCGGTAATCCAGCTGTAATAACGATTAAATCCGCTAGTTTGCAATCTGAGTAATCTCCATTCCATACCTTCACTGGAGAAGGGGCAAATGGCATTCCATGACCAAGATCCATTGCTTCTCCCTCTGCTTTCGATTCATTTACATCAATCAGGACTAATTCTTCTGCAACTCCTTGATTAATCATAGAATAAGCATAACTGCAGCCAACTGCACCTGTCCCAATAATCACTACTCTATTTACAGAAGTTTTCCATTTCATAATTATTTACTCCTTTCCAATAAAGACCGGCTTTGGATTACTATGGAATTATCATTCCCATTGCCTTTACAGTTTAAGTATAATACTTTATTTGTGAAATTCTTCACATAAAATAAGAACACTTTGTGAAAAAAATCACAAGGTGCCAGGCACCACTTGTGGACAATTTGGTAATTTGTGCGCCACAGGAGGACAGTGGAGACGGATGCAACACAAATAAGAGCGAATAGTCTAAATAATAAGTTATTCGCTCCTTTCACACATGAATACTATTGATTGACGAGTATGGAGCAGAGCTTGTCTTCGATTTTCTTTCCTTTCGATTCATCGGTTAAGTTGTTCAGCAAAATAGAGAATATAAGGTGTTCTCCGCTTTCGGATTTAACGTATCCAGACAACGAAGTAATCGTAGAGAGGGTCCCGGTTTTGGCTTTTACATTTCCTTGCAGAGGTGCAGTTTTCATACGATACCGCAGTGATCCTCCCACGATTTTATCCTTTTCGCCTGCGACAGGAAGTGACTTTAAATAGGATGGATACCACTTCTGTTTTTGTGCCGCATATAATAAGGCGGAGATTTCATTAGCAGGAATTAAGTCAATATGGGAAATCCCTGAACCATCTCTTATTACTAAGGTATCTGTAGCTACCCCGAGCTTGGATAATTGCTCTTTCATTACCTCTATCCCTTTATCCCAGCTGCCTTCGCCTTTAACTACTCTGCCCATTTCCTTTACCAATGTTTCGGCATGTCCGTTGTTGCTTAATTTCATAAATGGAATGAGTAATTGCTTTAATGAAATGGACATATGCGATACTAATTTGGTTGAGTTATCAGGGGCAGCTCCAGTTTTTACTTTTCCTGTTATGTGAATCCCATGTTCTGAAAGTGATTGTTGAAACAAGTTCAATGCATAACGAGTAGGTTCCCAGACAGCAATCCATTCCTTAACGGTACTAGCCCTCATTGGGATTGTACCTCTTATAGTAATGGTATTGGAGCCATGATTCCGTTCCACTGTGATTTCTTTTCGGCTATCGGGAGAAACGGTTACAGCTTGGTTGACAATTTTTACATAGCTAGTTTTAGGTGTAACTACAGTACCGGCTTTCGCTCCAATTTCACTGCCTGGTTTCACTTCCACTATCACTGTCCCAGCATCATAATCATTATCCGGTGATGCCGTTAATGCTGAAACCTGTGCCCCATAATAACTGGTTTCATCGCTCCACATAAGGTCTGTCGATAACCGCACATTGTCATACCAGGTATCATCCCCTATAAGATTTCCCTGAATCTTCCTTATTCCTTTATTCCAAAGTTCTGTAGCCATTGCATCAAAATCCTTTTTTAAAAGTGTAGGATCGCCTTTTCCCTTTAAAAAAATATTTCCTTGCAATGTGTTTCCATGCTTCGTTCCGTTCGTTAAAACTTCCGTAGTGAATCGATAATTTTCTCCCAGAGTGGACAATGCAGCAGCTGCTGTTAAAAGTTTCATATTGGATGCAGGACGCAAGCGAATATCTCCAAAATGATCATAGAGAATCTTACCGGTAGCAGCAGAGCGTATACTGACACCAGCAATAGCGCCGCGTAAGTTCGGATCATGATTCAATAGCTGATTAAGCAGATTAGTCAAATCCAAATCACCATTTTTCGCAATTGCATGGGCTTGTACATGGGCGAGAGGCGCTTTCACATGTACATTTGGAATGAAAGCTATTATTGAAACCAGCAGAAAATTGAAAATATGATAAATGGTTTTTTTCAAACTATCACCTTCCATTCGAATAGTATGGAAAACTTTACTACTTTATATTCTGAAAAAAAGTGAAACAGAATCACAAGAAGAGGAAAAATATGTGGGTTTGCACAGCAAGTATACACAAAAAGGACAGCCATAACAGCTGTCCAATTCTTTATATGATAGTCTATTTTGGGATCATTCCTGTCAAAAAGGTTGACTGAATAAAAGTGATGACACAAACAATCAGAAGTAGGAATAAGCTGTGCTTAATCGTAAATCGAAAAAGCTCGGATTCCTTGCCTATTAGACCTGTGGCTGCACATGCAACGGCAATTGATTGCGGAGAAATCATTTTACCAGTAACACCACCGGAAGAGTTAGCAGCTAAGGCCAAAATTGGATTCATCCCGATAGATTGAGCAGATACTTGTTGAAGTGCACCAAATAAGACGTTCGATGATGTATCTGAACCAGTGATAAAAACCCCCAGCCATCCCAATACAGGTGAAAAGAATGGGAATAGAGCGCCAGTTTTGGCTAGTGCTAAGGCAAGTGTAGTAATCATTCCCGACGAATTCATAACGTAAGCAAAGGCAACAACCAAAACAATGGTCAAAACCGGAAGCTTTAGCTCTTGGATTGTTTCATTGAAAACGGAAAACCACTGTTTCCACGATATTTTTAAAATAAATTTCGTCACGATTGCGGCTATCAAAATGGCTGTTCCCGCAGCACCTAATAATTCTAATTTATAAGTTGCAGCAATTGGTGCACCGTTTCCATTGATTACATGGTTATTCAGCCACGGAACGTTCGGATTGAAAGATAACCATGATCCAATGTGATTGAGAACCTTTAATACACCATTTGTTCCAATATAATGGCCTGTTAAAGCATTTTTTATTTGCGGAATCCCCCAAATGGTAATAAGAATGGTCAAAATAATAAAAGGGGACCACGCCTTACCAATCTCCCATTTTGTATAGGTTTTTGCTGGAAGAATGGACTTGGAAGAAGACAAGGTAGCTGCAGCCTCATCGTGTGAAAAGCGGAAAATGCTTTTCGGCTTCCAAAACTTCAAGAAAATTGCAAGAACTACTAATGAAACTAATGCTGATAATACATCAGGAAGTTCGGGACCCATAAAATTTGAGGTGAAATATTGTGTAATAGCAAAAGATAACCCAGAAACTGCAATAGCAGGTAAAACTTCCTTCGCCTTTTTAAATCCTGCCATTACGATAATTAAATAAAGCGGAATAAATAAGGAAATAAACGGTAACTGCCGACCAACCATTTTGGATATTTCTAAAGCAGGTACCCCAGTTGGTCCGGCCATCGCGATAATTGGTGAACCAATTGCCCCGAAAGCAACAGGAGCAGTATTCGCTAACAAACAGATACCCGCAGCATACAAAGGACTAAATCCTAGTCCTACTAATAATGCAGCAGATATGGCAACTGGTGCTCCAAACCCTGCAGCACCTTCAAGGAAGGCCCCGAATGAAAAGGCTACCAATAAAGCCTGTAATCTTCTATCCTCGGTGATCGAGACAACCGAGTTTCGAATGATATCAAATTGCCCGGTTTTAACCGTAAGCTTGTACAAAAATACAGATGTTACTATAATCCAGCCAATTGGAATGATGCCATATATCGCTCCTTGTGTGGCCGACATGATTGGCAGTGTGACAGGCATTCTGTAAACGGTTACAGATATGACCAAAGAAATAAGCAGGGTGAAAAGACTGGCTTTATAGGCAGCCATTCGTTTAATTGCTAGTGCCCAAAAGAAAAAAGCAATAGGTATAAGTCCGATTAAAGCGGATAGAAATAAGTGATTTTCAAGGGGAATAAAGTTTTGGACATATTTCATAAATCTACCTTCCTTCATATCATTAGTTCATATGGTTAAATGGTCATCTGATGACCACACGTCATATATATAAAAAAATTATAAATATTTATTTCTTTAATTACAATAATATTTTTTGCTATTTTTATAAATTCTTTTATGAATATAGTAAAATAAAGGTGTGAAAATATAAGGTATAGGGTTTGTTCATTTCAGGAGTGAAAAAATGGAATATAAAAAAATACAACCTAAAAAAATATATGAGCAAGTTGCAAGTGAATTAATAGATATGATTCGTGATGGTAAGCTTCAACCTGGGCAAAAATTGGATTCTGTTCAACAGCTGGCAGAAAATTTTTCAGTGGGAAGATCTGCGATCCGTGAAGCACTTACGTCATTACGTGCCATGGGGTTAATTGAACTGAGGCAGGGAGAGGGCACATATGTCCGAAAGTTTGAGCCAGGAGATATCACCTATCCTATTGACCAGGCACTACTAATGGATAGAGATGATATTGCCCATCTTCTTGAGGTTCGAAAAATATTAGAAACTGGAGTCGCCCTCACAGCCGCTATGCAGCATACAGAGGAAGATTTGCTCAAAATGAAAAGTGCATTATTGGATATGAAAAAGGCGACTGGAAATGAGGAATTAGGGGAGCAGGCCGACCTTGATTTTCATATGGCACTTGTAAAGGCCACCCACAATCCGTTGTTAATTAGTTTGATGAGTCATGTATCAGATTTAATGGTAAAAGCCATGAAAGAAACCAGAAGAATATGGCTATATTCAAAAGTATCAACCCTTGAGATTCTTTACGAACAACATGCACGTGTATTGAACCATATTGAAAAAAGAGAGCCTGAACAGGCAAGGACCGCCATGCTAGATCACTTAAATAGTGTGGAAGATATGCTGAAGGATTATAGTAAATAGGAGCCTCGCTCAGGTAGGAGCGGGGTTTTATTTTGGTCTTATTTGTAGGAAAAGAGTTCTTTTAAGGAGGCAATTGAAAGGAATCTTTATAAAGAAATAGAATAAATTAATAGTAAACCCCCTTTGAAATATTTTAAAATGGAGGTACAATAATAACAGGTCATCTGATGACCTTATCATTTTGTGTTCCCTATACTTTTAAGAAGGTGACAAAGTTGAAAGTAAGTTTATTTATTACATGTCTTGTTGATATGTTTAAAACGGATGTAGGAAAATCGATGGTGGAATTACTGGAGAGACTCGGATGTGAGGTCGATTTTCCGGATGGGCAGGTTTGCTGTGGACAACCGTCCTACAATAGCGGTTATGTAGAAGATACTAAACCGGCCATGAAGAAAATGATAGATGCTTTCCAAGATTCCGATTATGTCGTGGCGCCATCTGGTTCTTGTGCCTTTATGTTTAAAGAATATCCGAAGATTTTCTCAGGAGACCCGGAATGGGAGCTAAAAGCGAGAGATCTAGCAGAGAAAACATATGAATTTACGCAATTTATTGTGGATGTTTTAAAAGTAGAAGATGTTGGCGCGAGGCTGGAGGGAAAAGCAACGTATCACCCATCTTGCCATATGACAAGGTTGTTAGGTGTAAAAGAAGCTCCTATGAAACTTTTAAAAAATGTAAAAGGTTTAGAGATTGAGCCGCTTCCAAACGCGTATAACTGCTGCGGATTTGGCGGAACCTTTTCGGTGAAAATGGGACCGATTTCGGAACAGATGGTGGATGAGAAGGTTCAACATATCGAACAAACCGAAGCGGACTATCTAATTGGTGCTGACTGCGGCTGCTTAATGAATATTGGCGGACGCATTGATCGCAAAGGAAAACCAATTAAGGTAATGCATATTGCTGAAGTCTTAAATAGCGGCCATGGAGGTGTGCACATTGGGCATAAAAATTAGTGAAAAACAATTTAAAAGCCGATTGGACGAAGGACTTCATGATAATTTTATGAGAGGTGCAGTTCGTGATGCACAGGAACGACTGCAACATAACCGTGGCAATGCGGTGGAACAGCTCGGTAGTTGGGAAGACTGGAGAACACTTGGCGAAGAAATTCGTCAAAATGTACTGGCAAACCTCGATTATTATTTATATCAATTGAGCGAGAATGTTGCTAAGCGCGGGGGACATGTCTTTTTTGCCGAAACAGCCGAAGAGGCACGCGAATACATTAAGAATGTCGTAGTGAAAAAGAATGCTAAAAAGATAGTTAAATCAAAATCAATGGTGACGGAAGAAATCAGCTTGAACGAATGTTTGGAAGATGCAGGCTGTGAAGTGGTGGAGACTGATTTGGGAGAATACATACTGCAAATTGATGATCATGATCCGCCTTCCCATATTGTCGCGCCCGCTTTGCATAAAAATAAACAGCAAATTCGGGACGTTTTTACAGAAAAAATCGGTTATACAAAATCTGAAAAACCAGAAGAACTGGCCGCACATGCCAGGGAGATGCTTCGAAAGGAATTTCTATCTGCTGATGTAGGAATTACAGGCTGTAATTTTGCCATTGCGGAAAGTGGATCTATTAGTCTTGTAACGAATGAAGGAAATGCGAGAATGGTGACTACTCTTCCTAAAACTCAAATAACCGTCATGGGGATGGAACGAATTGTCCCTACCTATGAGGAAATGGAAGTTTTGGTTAGCCTATTAACGAGAAGTGCCGTTGGTCAGAGGTTGACCAGCTATGTCACATCCTTGACAGGACCGAGAATAGAAGGGGAAGTCGATGGTCCGGAAGAATTTCATCTTGTGATAGTTGATAATGGAAGGGCGGAAATTCTCGGAACAGAATTCCAACCAGTTTTACAATGTATCCGTTGTGCTGCTTGTATAAATGTTTGCCCGGTTTATCGCCATATTGGCGGACATTCCTATGGTTCTATCTATCCTGGTCCAATTGGTGCGGTTCTTTCTCCGTTGTTGGGAGGGTATGACGAGTATAAAGAACTTCCATATGCTTCTTCATTATGCGGGGCATGTACGGATGCTTGTCCAGTTAAGATTCCACTTCATGAATTGCTTCATAAACATCGACAGGTGATTGTGGAACGAGAAGGAAAGGCGCCGGTTTCGGAGAAACTCATGATGAAAGCCTTTGGAATGGGGGCTGCATCCAGCGGTTTATATGGAGTGGGTTCGAAAATAGCATCCACTGCAGTGAAGCCATTTGTAAAAGATAATAAAATTACAAAAGGTCCCGGGCCATTAAAAGCTTGGACTGAAATTCGTGACTTTCCTGCACCGAATAAAGAGAGATTCCGTGACTGGTTCCATAATCGGAAGGAAGGAGATGACTAACATGATCGGAACGATTCAAAATCGTGAAGCCTTTTTAAGTAAAATTGCTAAAAATCTTGGCAGGGATCCGAAAATAAACGGAGTACATTTGCCTTCTTATTCGAAAAAACCCCAATACGAGGTTTTAAAAGGGGCAAGTCAAGAGGAGTTAGTTGCAGTTTTACAAGGTCAATGTGTCAATATTCATGTAGATTATTTCACATCAAGAGTCAGTGAACTGCCGTCGATATTGGATACGATAGTAACGCAATATGGAGGCGGTCCGATTTCCCTCTGGAACGATGAGCGTTTTGAACAAGTGGGATTGAAGACGCTTATTCATGAGGAATGGCCAAGTAAACAAATAGATGTCCATGTTTGGGATCCTGGCATGGGTGAAAAAAATATAGAACTTTGTGAAAGAGCCAATGTCGGTATTACTTTTAGTGACATTACGTTGGCTGAGTCTGGAACGGTTGTTTTATTCAACGACAAGAATAAAGGACGATCTGTTAGTTTGCTTCCACGAACCTATATTGCCATCATTCCGAAAAGCTCCCTTGTGCCGAGGATGACACAAGCAGCACTGCATATTCGAGAACAGGTGGAAGCTGGTGAAGTAATTCCATCCTGCATTAACTTTATTACAGGACCAAGTAACTCTGCCGATATTGAGATGAATCTGGTCGTCGGAGTTCATGGTCCGGTCAAAGCTGCCTATATTCTTGTAGAGGACTTGTAAGTGGGATTGAGGGTCCGGGCCCTCATCCCACTATACTTCAAAAGAGGACGGAGGTGCCCTTATTTGTGAAATCACCTTTAAATTCTAAAGGTTTGCGGACAAACAATCCGCTCTTTAACAAAAAATGCTCTAGTTTTAGGGTAAATTCAGTGAATAGCGTACCTAGAGTCAGTAAAGTTTAAAAACGCCAATTTATTGAAATAGCGGAATGATAGTCCGCAAGTAAGCAAACCAATCCCTAGAAATTCCTCGGTTCTTTTTTATGCTAATTTTAAAAGTTCAATTCGCCTAGAATTGGACTTTTTCGTTTTGTAAGAAATTTTATTAGAAAAGGAACGTGACCAAAGGGGGAATGCAGCAGTAGATTGTAAAAGAGGGACCATATGACGTTGAGAATTGGGAATGAATATAGCCGTTCTTCTTTGGTCATGGGAGTAGAATTATTCATTACTATTTAAAATGGAGACCGCCGAAACAACAAGCTAAATTTTTACCCCTAGTAGTGCAATAGTTTTGCAATAGCCAATGTACCATTCTAATGAATAAAAGCGGATAGATTCAGCTGCTAAAGATAGACGGCTTTTCTTATTTTTTTATTTTTTATTGCAAATGCAACAAAAATAAGGTAAATTAGACTTATACTTTTTTGTTGCGTTTGCAATAAAATATGAGCGTAAGGAGTTTATTATGAAGGAAATTCTGCGTGAAATTGGCATGATCGCAAGGGCATTAGATTCTGTCAGTAATATAGAATTTAAAGAATATGATCTTACAAAAGGGCAGTATTTGTACCTTGTTCGAATATGCGAAAACCCAGGAATCATTCAGGAAAAGGTAGCAGAGATGATAAAAGTAGATCGAACAACAGCATCTCGTGCGATAAAAAAGCTTGAAATGAATGGCTTTATTGAAAAGAAAGAGGATCAGCATAACAAAAAAATAAAAAAGCTCTTTCCAACAGAGAAAGGAAAAAATGTTTATCCCTTTATTAAAAGAGAAAATGATTATTCCAATACTGTCGCATTAGCCGGTCTTTCTGAAACAGAAGCAGAAACCATTTTCCATCTTCTTCAAAGAGTAAGAAAAAACATAGAAAAAGATTGGGAGTATGTAAAAAAGGGAAATAAAAGAAATTATTGAATATATGAAAGGAGCGATATATCAAAATGACTATAAATATAAAAAAGTGCACTTTTGAAGATTTACCATTACTTCAAGAAGTTGGTTACGAAACATTTAATGAGACATTTAAGGATCAGAATTCACCCGAAAATATGAATACTTATCTAGAAAGTGCATTTAATTTAAACCAATTGGAGAAGGAATTATCCAATACTTCTTCGCAATTCTTTTTTGTTTATTTTAATAGTGAAGTAGCTGGATATTTAAAAGTCAACATCAATGATGCTCAAACTGAAGAAATGGGTGATGAATCCCTTGAAATTGAGAGGATTTATATAAAGGGCAAATTTCAAAAGCATGGACTTGGTAAATTTTTGTTCAATAAAGCTATGGAAATGGCGATTGAATGTAATAAAAAGAAAATCTGGCTGGGTGTATGGGAAAAAAATGATAATGCTATTGCCTTCTATAAGAAAATGGGGTTTGTTCAAACTGGAACCCACTCTTTCTATATGGGGGATGAAGAACAAACGGATCTTATCATGACCAAAACAATTATTTAACCTTTTTGAAGGGTGGACTATTTATGTATATTCCAAAATATTTCAGGGTCGCTAATGCTGATGAAGTTTGGGATTTTGTTCAAAAAAACTCTTTTGGTACGATTGTCACCACCAATCATGGAAAACCAATTGCCACTCATTTGCCATTACAGTTAAGGAAAGAAGAGGAAGATTATTATATAACGGGGCATATAGCATATGGAAACCCGCAATGGAAAGCATTCGAAACAAGTGAAGATGTATTGATTATATTTCAGGGACCACATGCTTATATCTCTTCTTCCTGGTATGAAAAGGAAAATGTCCCTACATGGAACTATCAAGCTGTACATGTATATGGCACAGTGAGCATTTTAGATAAAGAAGATTTAAAACAGGATCTGACAATGTTGCTGCAAAAATACGAAAAACACCGGGAAAATCCAGCTTTATGGGATAAGCTTTCTCCTGAAATGTTAGAAAAACAACTGAAAGCGATAGTAGGGTTTAAGATGAAAGTACAAGAATTTCAAGCTGCATATAAATTAAGCCAAAACCGAAATGAAACCGATTATGTTAACATCATTGATCAATTAAAAAAGGAAGAAGATCCAAATTCGAAACAAATGGCAGAAGTGATGGAAGGAAGATTACAAAATCATATATGAGCACTTTTTCCTCGACGATAATTACTAAAAAGAAGGAGGCTGGGACATAACGCAGTGAAAATCAAAAAAGCGCATGAAATCAAATTTAAAAACCTTGATTTCATGCGTTTTTGCTTTCGTAGATTTAACCAATTTCAATGATTTTCTTACTTATGTCCCAGCCTCTATATTCCTTCAAATTAATGTAACGCTTTTGTTTTTTATACTTATGACCATTTCCCGGTTAAAACCTCCGTACGATCAGTTGCTGGAGCAGGTGTTCTGGATAATCGTGAAATTTCTGCATACATTTCTGGTGTCATTGTAAAATCTGCAGAGGCTAATGAATCCTCCAATTGATCTAAATTGCGCGCACCGATAATTGGAGCGGTAACGGCAGGATTAGACTTTACCCATGCCACTGCTAGAGTTGCAGGTTTCACATCATGGTCATGCGCATATTTAGTAAACTGCTCAGCTACCATAAAATCTTCGTTTGCACCGTATCTATCCGTGTAGCGTGCTTCCTCTACAAGTCTTCCTTGTGCAGGACGCTTGTCCACTCCGTATTTACCGGTTAATAATCCAGCGCCAAGAGGACTGTAAGTAATGACTCCGATTTGTTCGGATTTAGCCATTGGTAAAATTTCTACCTCAGCTTGACGTTTAACCAGGTTATACATAGGCTGAATTAATTCAAAACGAGCAAGATGTTCTCTTGCGGAAACACCTAATGCCTTAGTAATTTGCCAAGCAGCCCAATTACTAACAGCAGGGTAAAGAATCTTTCCTTGCCGTTGTAAGTCGTCTAGTGTGCGAAGTGTTTCTTCTATTGGTGTTTTTGCATCAAAGTCATGTACAAAATAAAAATCAATATAATCTGTTTTTAAACGGCGAAGACTTGCCTCTACACCTTGCATTATATGTTTTCGGGATAAACCTTTTCCGTTTACATCTGCACTTGTGTTCCAAAACACCTTTGTTGTTAGGACGATATTTTCCCGTTCATGTGCAATGCATTCTCCTAAGATTTCTTCAGAACGTCCTCCACTGTATACATCAGCGGTATCAAAAAAGTTAATACCAGCTTCGCGACAACGTTTATACATTGCTTTTGAGGTTTGTTCATCGGCGTTGCTACCAAAGGACATCGTTCCAAAGCATAAATTTGAAACTTGAATTCCTGTTTTTCCTACCGTACGATATTCCATATCAAAATACCTCCTGTATCCTGGTTTAATCCATTTTATCCCAAATCCTAGCAATGACATACTCTGATGTACTGACCATAAAGGTAAATTTTCCAGCCCTTGTTCATTACTTTATTATTCATCTTTCTTATAAGTGAAAAAGGGATTTTAGGTAGCTATCATCTCGGCTACTTTATTCTTATCATTCCTACTTGATTTCTGGTTTTCTTAGAGCAATCAATATTGATTGATTAATCAACATTTGTTAATAATTATAGATGGTGGCACAATGCTTTCAATGGTTAAATTGCCGCAATCCGTTGATTTATCAACAGATCATTTAAAATTGTTGATTATCTTTAGAAAGATTGGTGAAAGAAATTGTCTAAAGTAGATAGAAGAATTACTAAAAGCCAAGAAGCTATTAAAAAAGCTTTAACAGAACTAATGAGTGAAAAAAGTTTTGACGATATTACCATTCAGGATATTGCAGACCGAGCAGATGTTAATAGAGGAACCATCTATCTTCATTACACTGATAAATATGATTTACTAGATAAATTGATTGAAGAACATATAAATAAACTCCGTGAACTTTGCCAAGCAGCAAACGATATGTCGTTTCAAGAAGGGAATTATGTCTGGTACGAGTATTTTGAAAAAAATTATTTATTCTTTTCAACCATGTTGGCGAGTAAAGGTGCCCCATATTTTCGCAGCCGCTTTCTTGATTTGGTTGTGGAAGAATTTAAAGAAGAATTGACCGGAATGGAAGGGAAAAATTCCGGTTTAAATAAAGAGGTTATTCTTCAATTTTTTGGTGCAGCGACTGTCGGGGCAGTGGAATGGTGGTTCAAGACTGGGATGCCCTTGCCAGCCCGTGTCATGGCTGAACAAACAGGGGTATTATTGGATAGGAATCTGGAGTAAATGGATGATGTACCCAGCAAGTGGACGGTAAATTACAGTAGGAAAAAAGGAGCTAATTATTTGGCTGTTAGCAAGTTCATAACCAATCAGCTTATTCTTTTGTGTTGGTTTTACCTTTTATCCATTCCCAGTCTTTCAGATTCATATCATCTGGGACAATATCATTGATAATATCAAGGTAGTGATTTGCTTTTTCCTCCATATTTAATGTTTAACATCAAAAAACCGAATTTCCAATGAGGAAATTCGGTTTTTCTATTTTGCAGACTTTTGAGGATTGATTTTCCGTGACGAACGGTTTTGCTGTTGTCGTTCTTCTCTTTTTGGGCTACTTTCAGTTGCTGGATAAAAGGATGTTATTATCTAGAAAGTTGCTGCACAGGATTAAGCAAATAGTTTCTAAGTAAGATAGTTACCAAACTTAGTAACAGTGATAGGATTCCGACTAATACAACGGATTGTATACCCACTTCTGATATAAATATCCCACCACAAGCTGCGCCCAAAGTTGTCCCTATGTTACAAGATGATATAAATAATCCGTTGGAAAAATCAGGTGCTTCGGGAGCGGAAGACACAATCAAATATTGATTAATATTTGCTATTATTCCTCCAGCAAGTATTCCCCAAATGAAAGTAATGATGACCATTGATACGGTATACTTGCCTGTGAAAAAGAGAGTGATATAAACTGCAACCAATAGTAAGGGAAAGAATAATATAGATTTATTAGGACTATGAGTAAGTAACTTTCCGGCGACAAAGTTTCCAATAATATTGGCTCCACCGAAGATGAACAGTGTTAGACTCGTGGTAGTAGGAGTCATATTTGTTACTGTTTTCAGGTATTCAGTAAGATAACTATAAACCCCAAATACAGCTGAGTTTAATAAAATTACAGTCAAGATAGAAAGCCATATTATAGGTTTTTTTAATATGGCAAGTTGGGCACCATATGAAATTCTTTCTTGAACAGGCATAGATGGTATAAATATCAATGTAGCGATGAATACAATAATATTAACAGTTGCAAAAAATGCCATCGCCATATCATAGGAAAAGGCACTATCAATAAAACTTGCGATTGGCACGCCGGCTACCATACCAGCAGATACTCCAATGAATACTTTTGAAACAGCTTTCGGGGCTTCTTCTTTACTTACTGAGCAAGAAGCTACTGTAAATGCCAAAGAGCAATAAATTGGATGAAATAGTGCGGGAATGATACGAGCAATTAATAGAATGGTAAAGTTAGAAGTAAATATGGATACAATGTTTCCCACAACGAAAACTCCTAATACAAGTAACATGACCTTCTTACGATTTATCCCTGAAAACAGTAAAGGCATCGTTGGTCCAGATACAGCTATCGTTAAAGCAAAAAAGCTTACTAGCCATCCTGCTTTTGATATGCTGACATGAAAATGATCAGCAATGGAAGGCAATAACCCAATCACTCCCATTTCGGTATTTAAGATGCCGAAAACTCCTATGGTCAATATAAAAAGCAACAAATAATTTCGTTTAGTCAAAAAAACAACTCCTATCTTCCGTAAATGCCCCCAGAGAACAATGGGAATAAATTCTCAGTAAAGAATGCCTCCAAATTATCAAATGGAATATAAATCAACGTGACCCGCATTTGGTACGATCTCCAGCCCTTTTGGTTCTGCCGCCGATTTGTAGCATGTTTACTAAAGCATCGTGTGTGAATAAAATTGGTCTTGGTAAAATGGATTTAATGTGTATAAGAAGCGTGGAATCATAACACTAAGTTGAGTAATGGAGTTTGAATGGTATCCACGAGGCGTAGAACAGAACTCACCAAACTTCGGGATCTGTATTTCATCAAATTCCATAGGTGTCCTCGATGTCTGAGTGTTGCTGACCCACTTCAACATCCACATAACGTTGCTCAGCAATTTCACCAGCATATTGTTTCGTGCTTCCTTAGTTAAAGAGTCCATCTAGCATTGGCCTCTGCACGGTATATATCGTACATACTGATCGTAGCCACCGCTTTAATGCGTCTATCACCTTATGCTGCACCGATCGCAAAACCACCGCAGTGGCATATACCTTGCACCAATTGGATTCTTATTTAAAAATGGTCGCGCCTCTATAATCAACTGCTGCACTAAGTATAAAAGTTATAGTTAACTCTAGCGCAAGTATAAATTTTAAAAAATTTATTGTGAAAATGTGTTTTTAGTTAAAAAGGAATTTCTAAGGTAAAAGTTTAATTAAGAAGTTGTTATTTTTTTGGAAGAGTTCGTGTAAATGGAAGAAGCAATGTTACAGAAAAACTTGCACAGGAAAGGAGAAGATTATGTAAAAGACAAGAGTCATTGCTTTATTAGGAGAATTGTCTTTTAGAGGCAATGTAAAGGACAAGAGCCGTTGCTATATTAGTTGAACTGTCTAATAGAGGGTGTATAAAGGACAACAGTCATTGCTTTATTAGGAGAATTGTCTTTTAGAGGCAATGTAAAGGACAAGAGCCGTTGCTATATTAGTTGAACTGTCTAATAGAGGGTGTATAAAGGACAAGAGTCGTTGCTATATTAGTTGAACTGTCTAATAGAGGGCGTATAAAGGACAAGAGCCGTTGCTATATTAGTTGAACTGTCTAATAGAGGGTGTATAAAGGACAAGAGCCGTTGCTATATTAGTTGAACTGTCTAATAGAGGGTATATAAAGGACAAAAATCATTACTTTAGTAGCTGAACTGTCTATTAGAAGATGTATAAAGGACAAAAGCCATTGCTATATTAGTTGAACTGTCCTTTAGAAGCAATGTAAAGAACAAAAGCCTGTCTCTTGTTAACCTTACTATCCTTTTTTAGCCACAATCATAGCATTGCTCGTGAGTATCTTATGAAAACTCCAATAAATATTAGAAACAAATCGACCTGTATTACACATAATTATGAAATACAGGCCGTGTCGAGTTAATTAGTGATAGAAGCTCCTATATTATTATTTTTATGAATATCCTCTGTACCAGCTTCCAGTGCAGTTTTATAATAGAAACATTTATGCTCGATGAGCTCCATGGTTTTTTTTAGTTCTTCCATCTGCGCTTCTACACTAGCTTTTCTTTCCAAAAACATGTCATATCTTTGCTGTAAGGTGGAATCCCCTTCAGAACACCAATCAATAAAATTTTTGATTTCTTTAAGTGGCATTCCGGTAGATTTCAGGCATTCAATGACTTTTAAAGCTTCGATATCGGAGTCTTTAAACAAGCGTGTTCCGCTGGAAGTTCGTTCTACAAAGGGGATAAGTCCCTCCTTGTCGTAGTAACGCAAGGTATATACTGTAAGATTCAATTTTTTTGCAACTTCGCTGATAGAATATGTCTTCATCATTAATCTTCCTTTCTAAATAATGTAGACCTCGAGTTAACTCTATATAAATTATAGCATTCTATCATGCTGATATTCAGAATGTCAAAACTACCATTTTATAATTTTTTGTAAACTTATCACTTGACCTCGAGTTTACTATAGGGATTATTCTAGTTTTGCGAGAGAAAATACTCTTAAAAAATCAATATATTGGAGGAGAATACAGATGATAACTGCTAAAGCACGTGCTGTAGACGGCCCAGACAAACCGTTTAGAGCTGCCGAAATTAAAAGACGTGATCTTGATTTGCATGATGTTCTGATTGAAATTAAATATGCAGGTATTTGCCATTCGGACATCCATACTGCTCACGGTGAATGGGGTCCTGTACATTATCCTCTAGTACCTGGGCACGAGATTGCGGGGATTGTTACGGCTGTTGGTCCTAATGTTACAAAATACAAGGTTGGTGATCGTGTAGGAGTTGGATGTATGGTTGACTCTTGCGGTGAATGTGAGAACTGCCTTAAAGGAGAAGAACAATACTGTCTAAAGGGAAATATCCAAACCTATGCTGGTGTTGATAAATATGGCGAACCTACTCAAGGAGGCTATTCAACGCATATTGTCGTACAGGAAGATTTCGTACTCAGAATACCTGATAACATTGAACTTGATGTTGCAGCGCCATTACTTTGCGCAGGTATTACGACCTATTCTCCATTAAATCATTGGGAGGCTGGTCCAGGTAAGAAGGTAGCGGTAATTGGGATGGGCGGTCTTGGTCATATGGCTGTTCAAATTGCACATGCTATGGGTGCCGAGGTAACTGTTCTATCACAAACATTGAAGAAAAAGGAAGATGGTTTGCAACTCGGAGCAGATCATTACTATGCTACTAGTGACCCAGAAACATTCAGGAAACTTGCTGGATACTTTGACTTAATTATTAACACGGTAAGTGCAAAAATTAACCTCGATGAATATTTAGGACTGCTTACTCTTGATGGTACTTTGGTAAACGTGGGTGCTCCTGCAGAACCGCTGTCACTAAGTGTGATGAATTTAATCGGTCATCGCCGTTCATTTGCAGGTTCCATGATTGGTGGCATTCGTGAGACTCAGGAAATGTTAGACTTCTGTGCCAAACATAATATTTTACCTAAAATAGAGGTTATTTCGGCCGATCAAATTGACGAAGCTTATGAACGTGTATTAGCTTCAGATGTGAAGTATCGATTCGTGATTGATATCAGTACAATGTGAGTTGCTTACATGATAACTATAAAAGTGATTTTGAGGATGTCCTAAAAGCCTAGCTTTCGGACATCCTTTTATAATGAAGTGCAAATCTACTAATTCAAGAGCTTGAACGAATGGTGTAAGATGGATGACAAAGATTCCCTTTAATCAATCTAAAGGTTCCTATTCGGGATATATGAAAAACTACTAAAAAAAGGATTCCTATTTAATTTTTTCCAACTGAAAGAAGGGGACGCTATGGTGAGCACATTTTTTATTTAACCAAAGGAGGATTTTAGTAAATAGATTAAATTTATATTGCAACAAGTATGTTAAGTAATGTAACATATGATTAGCGATTTAAGCGAAGAAAATATGAGGGAGTCCTTTTTGTGTTAGAAAACATCACATTTAAAAATGCGAGTATTGATGATTTGCCAATGATAGTGGATATTTATAATTCGACTGTTTCAAGCAGAAACGTAACTGCTGATACTGAACCTGTATCCATAAATGATAGAATTGCTTGGTTTAAAGAACATAATCCTGAAAAAAGACCTTTATGGGTTGTAGAGTATGAAGGTGAGATAGGTGGTTGGGTAAGTCTACAATCTTTCTACGGAAGACCTGCCTATAATGGAACCGCCGAAGTAAGTATTTATCTTCATCAAAACTTTAGGGGTAAAGGACTTGGGAAAAAGATTTTAAACAAAGTTCTAGAAGAATGTCCTAAGTTCCAAATTGATACATTACTTGGATTTATCTTTGCACACAATGAGCCAAGTATTAGACTATTTTCAAGTTTTGGATTTGAAAAGTGGGCTCATTTACCAGAAGTAGCTAATTTAGATGGAATCAAAAGGGATTTAGTTATACTTGGAAAAAAGATTTATTAACTTAAAACGGTTAATTTTCTACTGAACCGTAACTTTTCATAAGGGATGCTTTTTTCTAATGGAAGCTAGCTAGTAATCACTTTGGCAAGGGTAAATAACTGAAAATACTCAGGGTTTTGTATCCCTGAGCAATTTTTTTGCTACTAATGTTGTTCATGATACTAGATGATATTCGAATTCTGTATCGAAAACCAGCCATCACCAACAGCGTAGAAGGTGGATATCAAACATTCCTACTCATAAGGTCTTTTACTAATCCACTTACCATTTCCCTACTCATAAAGGGAGCAAGTCCCGTAAGAATATCCGGATTCATGTTTTCGATTCCAACCTTTTTAATTAATGAATCGATATTGTCACGACCTAAAAAAGGTGCAAGGGCTATAATCCGGTGTATATCCAGTTCGCCATCTTCAACCTTGCATACCAATTCATTTAAATGTTCCTTGCTCATAAAAGGGGCAAGTTGTACAAGTATTTCTGCTTCTATATGGTCCATTCCAGCAGTTTCAAGTAATTTATCGATATTTTCTCTGCCCAAGAAAGGAGCAAGACCCGTAATTTGATGAATTTCAAGCTTTCCATCGGCAACCTTATCCACTAATTCTGCTAAGCGCTCTCTGCTAATAAAAGGGGCAAGTGTTTGAACGAAGCTCCAGCTGATCTCTCCATCCTCAGCTCGATCGAGCAACTTATCTACATAATCTCTGCCAAGAAATGGAGCAATTCTAGCAATTTCTTGGATGGTTAAGCTTGTCTGCAGGGTTTTATCTACTAATTTTCTCAGCGTGTCTCTACTTAGGAAAGGAGCTACTTCAGTGACGATATCCCATTCGATTTCTTCATCAGATGTTTGCTGAACTAATTCATCTAGTACTTCTGACCCTACAAATGGTGCTAGATGCATAATTGTATCTAAGTTAAACACCTTTTTATCTAATTTTTCCGTAACTTTATCTAGTACACTGGCTTTTACTAAAGGTGCAACGTCAACAAATTCCTCCATACTTACTTCCCCAGAGTTAATCATTTCAGCAGCTTCTTCCGTTTTGCCGCTGGAAATTTCATTGAACATGCTCCCAATCTGACGGTATTTACGATGTTCGAATGTTTCGCCTGCATTCATAATGTCATCAACGGTCACACCGAAAACTTGTGCAAGCATCGGAAGTGTTCCGATATCCGGCATTGATTCGCCTCGTTCCCATTTGGAAACGGCTTGATGGCTTACATTTAATTGATCAGCTAATTCTACTTGTGTCATATCCTTTTCCTTACGAAGCTTTGAAATAAATACCCCAATTTTACGTGTATCGAGCATATAACTCTCCTCCTGAAAAATAGTACAGTGCGCGCTGTTTAATAAGATGGTAACATTTTCATCCTTCAGAAACTATCAACTAATGGTTGAATCCCCAAATAACGCTAATTCAACTGGCGGTTGAGGGACAGGTTCCTTTTCCCAGTGGGACGGTTCTTTTGTTTCGCCTCAAGAAACAAGAGAACCGTCCCTATGTTTACGCGAGGAAAAAGGAAAATGACTAGGTATACCGAATTAATTTAGAAAGGATATGTAAAAGGGGACTGAAACATGTTGCGACAAGATATAGCATTAGAAAAAATAGTGGAAAGTTTAAAAAATGATCAAGCGGTACAAGCGGTTTTCTTAAAGGGCTCCATGGGGCGTAATGAACAGGATGAACATTCTGATATCGATCTCTATTGTCTTGTTCACAAGGAGCAGGAGGAGTCATTTTTATCGAGACGTTTAAATCATTTACAAGCTTATCGAAATATTATCTTTTATGATGATATTTTTATTGTTGCCCCACAGATGATTGCCGTGTTTGATGATATGCTTCATATTGATTTATTTACTGTTACGCCAGAATCTTTTGTAGGAAAGGATTTTATAAAAGTTTTGTATGATCCAGAGCATCTTTTAGAGGAATTCCGTGATTTCCAGGGATTGACCCTTTCCGAATCAGAATATCAAGATGATGTCACGGATGTAGCTTGGTTTTTGTTCCAATATAAAAAATCAGCTGCAAGAGGGAATGATATTTGGGCAGTAAGAATGCTAACCAATGTGATGTATCATTTATCAAGAGTGCTTTTGCACCGATATGCACCGGAACGTGCGCAGTTAGGGTTAAAAACGATAGAAAAGTCGCTTCCCGAATCGATAGTAGATGAACTAAAACAAATTTTTGAACATATCACGCCTAGTGCACATAGGAAAGCTGCCCTACAAATAAAACAGTTTGTTTCAAAAGAACTGGATTGGATTAAACTCCACTTTACGCAGAATAATCAGATTATATCTTTATTAAGGAAGATGCTCAATTAGGCATTTATTGTAAAATAACATGAATAAAGAGCCCTCCGAACGAAAAGCTAATGCAAAGGAGGTTTTTTATGAAGAATACTAATAATGATGGTTTTACAGTGGTTGGAACCAATATTGAAGAGGTTAAACGAAAAAATGCTGAGTCCGGAATGTCTTATAATGAAGTAAAAGATTGGCTTGCCAGAACAACTGGGGGACGTGGGACAGCTATTTACAGTAATACGGATGTTGAAGAGATAAAAAGGAAAAACCAGACGATAAAGAAGAATGATTAATGGCCACCTAGTTTTAGGTGGCTTACTTTTGATTTCTCATAGGCATTTGGGTTCCTTCCAATTTGTATTAGGAAGTTGCTGCGGAGCTGGGCAGCTATTTCATTAGGTGAGTAAGTAGTTACGGAGTCAAGAAAAGAAAATAAAATTTCCGTTTCCAATCCCTCCAGCGCTTTCTTCTGAATACTCTATTCAAAGTTCACGTGCATCCCGATAAGGGAAGGACAATAAGAGTTAAAGCTTTTTCATGAATATATGCATTTTAGAAAAATGGTCTCGGTCATTTTGAATCAAGACAGTTGGTATATTGCTGCACCTATTTCTATATAAGTAGTAATAGTCCACTATTTTCATAGTGAATAAAAAAAGGTACAGGAGGGGTTCATTATATTTAGAAAAAAAATAGGCATTTTGGTGGTTGCTATGTCCATCGCTCTGTTATCAGCCTGTGGGACAGGAGACAAAAGCACTGGAGCAAGTGACGGGAAAATGAAGACATACACGGTCGCAACGGACTCGAACTTTAAGCCGTTTGAGTATAAAAATACGAAAACTGGTGAAATGGAAGGGTTCGACATTGACTTGATGAAGGAAATTGCCAAACGAGCTAAATTCAAAGTAAAATTTGAATCCATGCAGTTTGACGGGGTGATTGCTGGAATGAAATCAGGGCGTTATCCAATTGGAATTGCGGGTATGTCCATTACAGATGAGCGGAAAAAGTCGATAACATTTTCAGACCCATACTATGATTCGGGAATTGTGTTAATGGTTTCAAATGAAAGCGAGATTCACTCTATTGACGATGTTGATGGAAAGAAAATAGGTACTCGTCAAGGTTCAACAAGCCAAGCCTATTTAAAAGACAAGACAAAAGCAAAGGTTGAAGCTTTCCCAGAAATCGTTAATGCCTACATGGATGTGAAAACCGGGCGCCTTGATGCTGCCCTTTATGACCTGCCTAATGTTCTTTTCTTCATAAAGCAACAGGGGGAGGGGAAAGTGAAAACGACTGGTGATGTTCTCGAAGGACAATCCTACGGCATTGCCTTCCCGAAAAACTCTGATTTGGTAGATGATGTGAATACTGCTTTGAAAAAGATTGTAGAAGATGGTACCTATGCAAAAATCTATAAAAAATACTTTGGTGCTGAACCGTCAGAGAAATGGCGAGGAAAATAAGATTTCACAAGCTTGCTAAAAAGGAAAGCGTAACATTGCAACTAAGTTACGCTTCTTTCACCTAATGTTAGGAGATGAAGGTTTTTTTATGATAGATGCGATACTGAACAGTTATTATATTCAATGCTTGCCGTTTTTATTTAAAGGATTGGTATGGACGCTCATTATTACAATAGGTGGTTTAATTCTTGGTTTTATCCTTGGGGCATTAGCCGGAATGGGGCGGCTATCCAAGAATCGCATTATTCGAGCGATATGTACAGTGTATGTTGAGGTAGTGAGAGGAACTCCTATCTTAGCTCAAGTACTTTTTATTTATTACGGGCTTACAGAAGATGTCATTGGGATGAATATTGATAAGATAACGGCATCCATCATTGCGATTTCCTTTAACGCTGGTGCTTATATTGCGGAAATTGTCCGCGGTGCTATTAAATCTATTGAAAAAGGACAGCATGAGGCAGGGCGCTCGATTGGTCTATCACAAAGACAAACCATGCGATATATTATTTGGCCGCAAGCATTTAAACGAATGATTCCTCCGCTTGGAAATCAATTTATTATTAGCTTAAAGGATACATCGCTGTTCTCTGTTATTGCAGTAGGAGAGCTCCTTTATATGGGGCAACAATTCTATAATCTCAATTTTGCTCCTTTCCAAACACTAATCATGGTATGTATTATATATCTTTGTATTACCATTCCTACCTCCTTATATTTACGCAGATTAGAAAGGAGGCTTGATGTATAACATGATTACCGCCAAAAATTTGCATAAATCCTTTGGTTCACTCCAAGTATTAAAAGGAATCAATGTAACAATCAAGGAAAAAGAGGTAGTTTGTGTCATCGGCCCATCCGGTTCTGGAAAAAGCACCTTTTTACGATGTTTGAATGCATTGGAGGAAGTAACATCTGGAGAGGTTATCATAGATGGAAAAAATTTAACAGATTGCAAGATTGATATAAATGCAGTCCGTTCGCAAGTAGGAATGGTGTTTCAGCACTTTAATCTTTTTCCCCATATGACCGTGTTGGAAAATGTCACCTTGGGGCCTATCAAGGTAAAGGGAATGACAAAAGCCGAAGCGGAAAAGATCGCAATCCCTATATTAGAAAAAGTAGGTCTTTCTGATAAGGCAAAAGTGTACCCGGATAGTTTATCGGGTGGTCAAAAACAGCGAGTTGCCATCGCGCGGTCCCTGGCGATGAATCCGAAAGTGATGCTCTTTGATGAACCGACTTCCGCCCTTGATCCTGAACTCGTCGATGATGTTTTAAAAGTCATGAAGGATCTCGCCAAAGAAGGCATGACAATGGTAGTAGTCACACATGAAATGGGCTTTGCCCGCGAAGTTGGCGATAGGGTTTTGTTCATGGATGAGGGGATTATCATGGAGGAAGGAACTCCTAAGGAGATTTTTGAAAACCCGCAAAATCCGCGCACGCAAGGATTTTTAAGTAAAGTTTTGTAAGACTTGGATAAACGGGTTAAGGATGCGTTATCTCAAGGTTATTCTTAACTAAGGTGAGTCATTGTATTATCGTACTGCCAACATATGAAATTAGGTAGTTTTTTTCGCTATAACAGAGCCGGTGTGCGCCCCTTTTAGTTTTTCACATCCTTCTTTGTTTCTGTCTGGAAATCTTGTAAAATTAATGGGAAGTATATTTTTGAGATAAGGGGTTTAGTAAATGGCGATACAAAGTAAGGCACGATTGACTGGCAGTATTATTTATCGGTTAGTATTAGCAATCATCTTAATGCTTGTTTTAACTACAATTCTATCAATTCCTGCTCTAGCATATATTCTTGTGACTTCTGATGTTCCATTAGAAGAGATCTCTGACTTTTCACTGGAGGACCCTGTCACAGGACTACTGTCAGGTGCTGCTTCCTTTTTAGGAGTGCTTTTAACCGTTCTAATCATGACAAAATTTAAGAAACAAGCCATGAAAAATATGGGCTGGACTGATTTTTGGAAGCGAAAAGGCGAACTTGCTTTTGGATTGATATTAGGATTTGCCTCGATTACGATAATCTTTCTAATCTTATGGGCAACTGGTCAAATTTATTTTGAACATATCCGCTGGCATTTTTCATGGTCCCTCCTATTAGGGCTTATTACGTTTATTTTTGTAGCTTTGAATGAGGAATTATTTTTTCGCGGGTACATTATATCGATTTTAAGGCAGACACATTCCAAAGTGGTTATTTATCTCGTTTCTGCCGTGATATTTAGTTGTGCGCATATTATGAATGATAATGTGAAACTATTAGGACTTATCAATATTGTATTAATTGGCCTTTTGTTTGCTTATATGTTTTTAAAAACAAATCGTTTATGGATGCCGGTTGGGTACCATTTGACGTGGAATTTTTTTCAAGGGAATGTTTGGGGATTTCATGTCAGCGGAACCACAACAACAAGCGTATTAAAACCAGAAATTCGAAACACGATTTTAACGGGCGGAGGTTTCGGTCCCGAAGCTGGACTCTTAACAACAATAGTAATAATAGTTGGTTTTTTTGTTGTTAGAACATGGGGACGGTTCAAGTGTCTCTAACCTAATTTCAAGTTTTAGTAGAACATATAAATTATATTGGATTATCAAAGATTCCCATTGTTTCAATTTTTTCGGTCAGTGTACATTTTAGTTCAAAATATAAAAAATTAAGAGGCTATAAATCCTTGGTCAAAACTGTGAACAGGTCGGTATGTGCATACTACCCCTATGTTTCGTTAACGTGGGTGTTATTTTCTTTGCAGTTTTACTATTCGCTGTTCAAGCAGTAGCAAGGGCTCCGAGGCAGTTGATTAATTTCCCTTATTTTCCTTAATATTATAAAATTATAATAACTGGAAAAATGGGAGGTACTATTTTATGGCAACCATTGAGGATTTTTTGAAATTGGATATTCGCTTGGGTACTATTTTGAAGGCAGTGCCATTTCCAGAAGCACGAAAACCCGCAATAAAATTAGAAATTGATTTTGGTGAAATGGGGATTAAACAATCTTCCGCACAGATCACCAAAAGATATGAACCAGAACAATTAGTTGGTAGGCAGGTAGTTGCAGTAGTTAACTTCCCTCCAAGGCGAATTGCAGGTTTTAAATCGGAGGTGCTAGTGCTGGGCGGTATTCCCGGAGATGAGGATGTAGTGCTTTTAAGACCTGATGAAGTAGTTGAAAATGGTACAAAAATCGGATAAGCGACTGTAAAAGTCGTCAGCAAAACAACTGATGCGATTCCTTAGCTGGGATCGCTTTTTTTATTAGCCTTTTAAATCACATGAAATTGTGAAAAGATTGATCCATACCATGAGCAAATTTGTATATATATTTTATTTAATGGTTAGTTCATTTCTTGTTGAAACGTATTCCACTTTCTGTTTCTCATTAATTTTGAAGAAAGTATCTTGCGCTTTTTCCATTATGTCTTGAGGGAAATGGAATGTATTAGTAGATTGATTGCATTTCGAGTAGCAATAGATTCATTCCACTAAATAAAATCCCCCTTTTATTAAAAAAGAGGAGATTATTTTGTGTTAAATGCGTTATAGCGTTCTTAGAAACCACTACTGTCCATGTGTGGCGGACAAAATACAAGAAAGTCCACGGATGGTGCCAGGCACCACGATATGGTAATATATGAGTAGGAATATTTTACCCTGTAAATTATAGGAAATTAAGAATTTGGATAAAAAGGTGTATCCATGGAAGAACTTTATACTCAAATAAATAAAAAGATTTACTATTTAACTGTATGCATTGTAATTACTATTATGGTGATGGGATTATTTGTGGGGAATAATTATATTGGATGGCATGATACTGGATTTGTTTTACACAGTTTGCTAGTAGCGATTTTAACTGTATGTTTATTGTTATATCCTAAGTATGTCACACATTTGTTGAGAACCATTATAATAATTTTTGCATTTTGTTATTTTTATACGATCTTTTTTCTGTACCCCGGAATTGGGTCCAATTTTATTTTTCTATGTTTTATCCCTGCTATAGCGATTTTGTTTTTTGACTCAAAGCTATTTTACTTTTCCATTGTAATTAATAGTGTTTTAATAACCTTTACTTTCATCTATATTAAGCTTTTCGATGACGAATCTGCTTACTTCTATATTAAAGAAGATTTACTTGGAAATGTGGTCAATTTTATCGGAAGTCAAGCACTGATTTGCTTTATTTTCTATTTAACGTACGGGAGAATGAAAAAACAGCAATTATATTATGAACAAGTAAAGCAGTCAGAGCGTTTAAGGACTACTGGTCAATTAGCCGCTGCAGTTGCGCACGAAATAAGAAATCCATTAACAGTAGTAAAAGGGTTTCTGCAGTTATATGAGAATGATGAGGCATATAATATCGATGCAAAAAGGCATTTCAGACTGATGATTGATGAATTAAATATCGCAGAAGAGGTTCTTTCCCAATTTCTATCGATAGCAAAGCCGAATAAAAATGAAGAGACAGAAACAGTGAATGTCAGATCCGCTCTGCAAAGTGTTGCCGATTTACTTAAATCATATGGGCTTTATCGTAATAATAAAATTGAATTAAATGTGGAAGAGGATATCTATATTGAAGCCAACAATATGGAAATAAAACAGTTACTTGTGAATATTCTCAAAAATGCCATTGAAGCCTCTAAAATTGGTGATCCTATCATGGTAACAGCAGGTACGAAGAAGAATTTTGTAGAAATTAAAGTGATAGATTTTGGAGATGGAATGACGGAAGAAGAATTGAAATCCCTTGGAACACCGTTTTATTCCTTAAAGAGTAAAGGTACAGGGTTAGGGATGATGATTTGCTTTAATATTGCCGCAAAATACAAAGGAACCATTGAGTTTCAAAGTGCTAAAGGAAAAGGTACCACTGTCACCATCCGGTTCCCATAAAAATGTGCAAAGAGGAGCTAGGTGTATTATTAAGCAAATACATAGTTTCACACATGAGAGGATAGATGAGCAGGAATTAAATTTCTGTATTCATCTATCCTTTTTGTATAACCAATAATGCCCTCATTTTACTAAAATAGTTGTTACTGGCTGTTCAACTAAAGCAGGATTTCTAGAATTTTCACCCTCATTAAAGTAAACAAAAAGACTACGTTTTACCTTCACTACCTTTTTATCTACTTTAATGAGGGTAATGTCATTCAAAGGTAAGAGTTAATGGATTCGCGTTAATTCTTTATGAACTAAATGGTGACTTGGGTTAAGGCAGATTTCCTGTTGCGTCTTTTCCAAAGACTCCAATCAAAAACATCATCTTTATCTCGACTAGGTTTGATTTTGGATTTGTACTTCAAACTCAAAAGCATTCGAAACATCAGTAATATGAAATCCTTAGGAATTTGGTGGATTGATAATGTGGCTGTGTCTATTAATGTTTTAGTTCCATCTAAACGAAAAACTTCAATCTTAGCAGTGATTGTCGTTGTTTATGGTTGTTTAAAACTTTGGTATAGACTGTGGTCGATGACTTTGCTGCCGTAGTATCTATTTAGTTTTCAAGAGGTCCGGTAGAATAACTAATGGCATATTCAATTCCACCTCTTTTTTATATAGAATTATGTAGATTACCGCATTTTTAACTGGACAAGAATAATAGTCAACTAAATTTTTTTTTGGGAAAAATAAATTTGATTTGGTTTAAGTGATTATCCAGGCATAAAAAAAGTTGCTACGTGAGGTTGCAACTTTTTTTCAGATACTATTTATTTATCTAACCTTACAAAAGGAAGCGACTGCACTGTTGCAAAGCTTTCTTTAGTACCCTTTTTTCTTAGCATTCCCCATTCTACACATAGACCAATTAAAACTAGTATTTTTAATTTTTTCACATAAATCCCATAGATTATCAATAATTCGTACTTCAACTTTTCTATTTAATAGCTCCTTAAATAAGTCTTGTATAACAATTCGAGCAATCGGAATTTGAGATTTTTCACTTACATAGTATCCTGCAGACTTATCCTGTAAAGTAAAATCCGTTGTGTCAAATTCATATAAATATAATGTAGTATTTTTCATCCTTTCAAACCATTCATGTTCAATGGCAATTACATGATTTGTTGTTTCCGATGAAAGATACATTTTTTTATCAATCTCAGTAGTATTTTTGGTGCAATGATATGTAACTCTTGGGCAATTACGTGGTGTTAAAAAATTGGGTAAACACTCTTCATTTATCGCCCAAACTAATCCCTTATTCTGATCTATATCTTTTCTGGTTGGTATTCGGGGGTTAAAAACAGAAATATCAGCTTCTTCACTTACATGAAATAACCTCATAGCATCTTCCTTCCAGCATTAAATGATGGTTTTCAAATTATGTTTCAGTTCAAAAATCACAATTTCGCTTTCCAAGTATGGGTTTTTAGCATAGATAAATGTTGACTAAGAAGATTTTAACTTTGTATTTTTGTAAAAAAACGGAGTCACAGATCCAAAATACAAATGCAGATGAACAAGCTGTTATATAAAAGCCAAACGTATAAAATGGGTTAGTATTTGGAAAATTGGCTGGTTGTACAAGCATAAATGTAGGTATACATGCAAAAATAAAATAAAACAGCAAAATATAAGAAATAAAATTTCTTTGGATACCTATTTAATACGATTTGAATAGGTACTGCTACTATCAAATAACTAATAAAGGCACAAATGAAATAAAAAACAAAACCCAAAAGACCAAAATCATTTAGCAGCATAATATCCAGCAATAATGAAGATGAAATTAAACAAAAGAGATATTTAAAAAATACCACTACAAAAGGTTCGGTTTCTTTCAAGTTATCCTCTATTTCACAATGTATTCAAAAGAGAAAGATAATTCATAAGATACATTAAATTTTAGAGAAAAGGGTGAGGTATAATTACTCTTAATGATAGCATTATTTCGTAAATGTTTAAATTTGTTTTTCACTAAACCTATGTTCCAAGAAAACAGGAGCGCATCAATACTCTTTGATTCTGCTAAGTTTGAGTCCTTTTATTCAACTAAATGTATTATATCCTTCGTATTGCAATCCCCGCTATATTTCTGGGTGACCATCTTTATATTGATATTTGAAAGGGGTAGCTGGTAGAGAGTACCTGCGAGTCGAACTCAATCCTATCAGTTAAACAGTTGCTTCTGATTTACTTCAATATGATTTGCTGGTTGGGACTTATAATCTCGTATTTATCGTTATTCTTCTTGCAAAAGCAGAGGATATCTATCCTCACAGCTGCATGCGAACAGGCAGTAAATGGTTGTTTCAATAGACGGGTTAACAATGCCAAAAAAGTGTCCACGTGTGGAGGACAAAATCGTAAAATGTCCACGAGTGGTGCCTGGCACCATGTTTTCTATTTATTGAAAACATTCAGTATCGTTAGAGGGGAAGTTATAGTAAAATAGTAGATGTTAGTTCAAATATCTATACATATTAATAATTTATGGGGAATAAGGAAGTGAAACTTCTAATGAATGCGCTAAATTCCTTTATAGAAGGGGAAAAGGAATCTATCTCAAAAGTTAGTCATACTTTTATGGATCAATTATCTGATGCATTGTTTGTGTTGGATCATAATTGGCGTTTTACTTATTTCAATGCAGAAGCGGAAAAGTTACTTTTAAGGAAGCAAGAAGATATAATTGGAAAAATGGTTTGGGATGAGTTTCCGGAGGCATTTCGTACCACCTTTTATTATGAATATAACAAAGCAATGAGAGAAAATAAGCAAGTTCATTTTCAAGAGTTTTATCTTCCTTTGAGAGCATGGTTTGAAGTTAGAGCGTACCCTACAGAGGAAGGTCTACTTGTCCATTTTCACGATATTACACAAGAGAAAAGAGAACTGGACGAAAGTAGGCAGCATTACAAATCCCTGTTTGATCATAATCCAGATGCGATTTATTCATTAGATTTAAGTGGAAAGTATTTATCTGTTAACCGGAGTTTTGAAGAATTATTTGGATATTCATTGGATAACGCACTAAAGATAAACTACCATACATTAATAGCCAAGGAAGATCTAGAAAGAACGAACGGGCATTTCCAAAAGGCAGCAACTGGTGAAGTACAAAATTATAATGTAACCATCATTTCCAAATCGGGCAGAAGAATAATAGCGAATATAACGAATGTGCCGATAGTAGTAAACGGTGAGATAGTAGGGGTTTATGGAATTGCAAAGGATATAACCGGGCGTGTACAGGAGCAAGAGGAACTTTGTAAAAGTAAAGAAATTCACACATTAATCTCCGAAAACTCCCAGGACATTATTTCTATCTGTTCACCTGATGGAATCGTAACCTATATTACCCCTGCAGTTCAAAATTTATTAGGGTACAAGCCCGAAGAAATATTATATAAACATATCTCCTATTACTATCACCCAGATGATATCGCGAAATTATTGAATTTTACAAAGGATACGAGCGTAACGAGAGGCCGAATCCGACATAAAGATGGCAATTATATATGGTTCGAAATCAATAGTAAAATTATTCGGGATAAAAATGGTGATATTGAAAAAATTCTTGCTGTTGTGCGAGACATCAGTGAACGCATACAGGCTGAAACACTGATGAGAAAATCAGAAAAGCTATCCTTGGCTGGGCAATTAGCAGCCGGTGTTGCCCATGAAATACGCAATCCATTAACAGCGGTAAAAGGCTTCTTACAGATTTTGCAAAGCGGGGGGGAATTAAGAAAGGAATATTTAGATGTAATGTATTCTGAGATTACGAGAATTGAAGAAATCATCCATGAGCTTTTATTCCTCGCGCAGCCAACCAAATTGATTTTTGCTGAGCAAAATATAAACAACCTTTTGAACCACGTTGTAACACTGATGGGGACTGAAGCAATTAAGGAGAATATTAGAATAGAAACGGATTTGCACTGCAATCCTCTAATAATTAATTGTGAAGAAAACCAAATAAAACAGCTTTTTATTAATCTTGTAAAAAATTCAATTGAGGCAATGCCGAGAGGGGGAGAGGTTTTGATTAAAACAGAACCGGTAGCCGATGAAGTAATGATTACAGTTTCTGATACTGGCTACGGAATTCCGCCAGAAACTCTTTCCAAAATAGGTCAACCTTTCTATACGACTAAAGAAAAAGGTACAGGGTTGGGTTTGGCCGTCAGCTTTAATATCATAGATACACATCGCGGAAAGCTGACCATCAACAGTAAACCTCATCAAGGCACCACCTTTACCATAACTTTCCCTAGGGTGCCAGGCACCACTCGTGGACATTTAGCTGAATTGTCCTTCGGGGATGGACAGTAGTGAAGACGGGGTTAAAAGATTGCTGGTAAAAAGGAGTACATAACATTGGAGAAAATAACGGAATTATCCATTCCAAAAGATGCAAGAATCATTGTTATATCCGATATCCATGGAGAATTAGAACTTTTTCAAAGGCTACTGGAAAAAGTTCGTTTCGGCAAAGAGGATTATCTCATTATCAATGGTGACCTTTGTGAAAAGGGCAGCAATAGTATGGGAGTAGTTCAATACATTATGGAATTAGCTGCCAATAACCCGAGAGTTCATGTTATTGAGGGCAATTGTGATACCTTAGTAGAATACCTTTTAAACGAAGATCCCAATATAATCAATTATCTATGTGCAAGAAAGCACTCTATCATGAATGAATGGCTGGAGAAAATCGGGTACCAGCTTACGTCAGAATCAAGCGTTCAAGAGGTAAAAGAACAAATAATGAGTCATTTCTCAAAGGAAATAAACTGGTTAACAGAATTACCAACAGTCATTGAAACAGAACAGCATATCTTTGTTCACGCGGGGCTTGAGGATAAAAAAGACTGGAAGGACTCCAGTAGAGATGCTGCTATCTCCATTCCTGAGTTTTTATATAAGTCTCATCAAGCAAATAAATATGTTATCGTCGGTCATTGGCCAGTTGGAAATTATACCACAAAATTACTATCAAACAATCCAATCATCGATGATAAGAAAAAAATCATCGCCATTGACGGCGGCAATAATGTGAAAAATGTAGGACAATTAAATGCATTTATTATCCAATCGGGAGACGTCTTTTCTACAACCTATGTGGATCACTTTCCAGAAATGAAGGTGAAAAAGGCATTTAAAGCAGACCCATCCTGGTCAGGCGTTATTTCATATATGAACTATGCACTGCAACTGGTGGAAAAAGGCGAGCATTTCACCTTATGTAAACAACCGGAAACAAATCACTCTCTTTATGTGAAAAATGAATATATCCGTCAAACGGAAACTGGATATGAAGCGAAAGAGGAAGTATCTTGTTCCCAATTAAGCGTAGAACAAGGGGATGTTGTTTCCATCATTGACGATCGTTGTACAGGTTTTACTTTAATTAAGAAAGACGGATTGGTCGGTTGGATTGCCAAGGCAGCTTTGGAATAACAGGGAAAGGCAAATTCAAAGCAATTAAACCAGATGTAAAAATAAAATGAAAGCAATCTCCATTCCACCTTTTTCTTCATAAAACATTAGTAAGAAAAGAAAAAGGTGGAATTCTTATGTATTATCCTTCCTATCGAAGTGAATCTCCTCGTGTTATGACGGTGATTGGAACCGCACAACTATCTCAAAAGCCGGATACCGTTACTATTCATTTAGAAATAATGACAGAAAATCAACAACTCCAGCAAGCACAACAGGAAAACGCTTTTAAGATGAATCGAGTCATCCAAGCTCTATTACAAGCAGGATTAACAAAGGAAAATATCCAAACTTCTTCATATATTATTCATCCGAAATATGATTATGCTGATGGAAAGCAAGTGTTTAAGGGCTATCAAGTATTCAACTCGATAATGGTAAGAATAAAAAACCTCAATCAAGCCGGTCAAATGATTGATATAGCTGTCCAAAATGGAGTAAACCAGGTTTCTAATATTCAATTCTCCATAGAAAATCATCATCGTTTTTACCGAGAGGCACTGAGCAATGCTCTCATAAATGCTGTGTCCAAGGCACAAACAATTGCTGAAACATTAAAGGTAAAAATGGATCCGATTCCAATGAAAATAGTGGAGGAAATGCATGAAATGTCTCATCTTATGCAAAAATTCGCAGTGGTGGAGAATAGTATGTCCACCCCGATTGAACCAGGGGAAATCGTAATACAAGCGAAGGTCGAAGTGCAAATGGAGTTCTACGGGTGAATAACTGCATATTCTTTACAGCTGAAAAGCGCTAATTTGAATGTTTTTAATTTTCAATAAGAAAATTGACTCCTACATGGAAATAAAATATATTTATCATAATAAAAATTTCTGCTGAAACAGGTATTGGCCCCAATCTCATCAGAAGAAAACATGGATGTGATTCAATGCATTAAATGAAAAAAATGTCTTTTTCATTATGGGCTGTATCAGAGGTGGCAAAGCATAGGAAACAATGGAAGCAATAAACTATCGATGCTTAAATAAAGCTTAATGGAGGGAAATGAACATGAAATATAACTTTGACCAAGAAATTAATCGTTATAATACCAGCTCTGTAAAATGGGATGAAGTAGACACTATTTTTGGCGGAGAAAACCTATTACCGATGTGGGTGGCGGATATGGATTTTAAAGTGCCCGAGCCTGTAATCGAAGCGGTAAAACAACGAGCGGAGCACGGAATCTTTGGTTATACAGCAAGAAACGATTCCTATTACGAAGCCATCATCGGCTGGATGGAGCGGCGCCATAATTGGAAGGTGGAAAAAGATTGGATTTGTCATGCACCAGGTGTCGTTCCTGCGCTGGGAATGCTTGTTAGAACGTTTACCAAACCAGGGGATAAAATTATCATTCAACCACCTGTCTATTATCCTTTCACAAATGTCGTAGAGAAAAATGAAAGAGTCATTGTTCCAAATCCTTTGAAATACAAAAACGGTAGATATGTCATGGACTTGGAAGATTTGGAGAATAAAATCGACCAAGATGTGAAGATGATCATTATTTCTAGTCCTCATAACCCTGTTGGCAGAGTCTGGACGAAGGAAGAGCTCACCCAATTAGGTAATATTTGCTTGAAAAATAATATCCTTGTCGTATCGGATGAAATCCATTTTGATTTAATTTTAAAAGGGCATACCCATACACCTTTTGCCTCCATCTCAGAAGAATTTGCTCAGAATTCCATTGTTTGTACAGCTCCAAGTAAGACATTTAATCTTGCAGGATTGCAAACATCCAATATTATTATTCCGAATCCATCTTTACGGGAACAATTTACAAATACTATAGAATCCCTTTTTATAGGTATGACTAATACCTTTGGGCTTGTTGCAACAGAGAGTGCCTACCGTTACGGGGACGAATGGCTTGATCAATTACTAGAATATTTACAGCAAAATGCAGAGTTTTTAACAGATTATATCAATCAATATATACCTGAGCTGAAAGTAGTCCCATTAGAGGGCACCTATCTTGTATGGATTGACTGCAGAGATCTCAGTCTTGAAGTGAAACAGCTTGAACATTTAATGCAAAAGGAAGCGAAAGTTGCTTTAGATGAAGGCTATATATTTGGCAAATGGGGAGAAGGCTTTACCAGAATGAACATTGCTTGTCCGCGAACTACATTAGAGGAGGGCTTAAGAAGAATTGAAAAAGCAGTAAAAAGCATTAGAGGGGTTGCTTCGAAATAAAAAATTCCTAGATGTTATGCGAATAAGATATTTAAGAAATGGAGTTGAATAGAAATGTATAAGGCAGTTTTTACGGAAAAGGCACCAAAAGCGCTTGGTCCGTATTCCCAAGCGATTAGAGTGGGTGATTTCATGTTTATTTCTGGGCAAACTCCCATTAATCCTCAAACAAATGAAATAGTGGAGAGCGATATTGTTCTGCAAACTCGTCAGGCAATGGAAAATATTAAAGCCATTTTAGAACAAGAAGGACTGAGCCTTGACCATTTGGTGAAAACGACTATTTTCTTAAAAGATATGAACCAATTTTCCATTGTAAATGAGGAATATGGAAAATATCTCGGTGACCATCGCCCAGCTAGATCAACTGTCGAAGTAAGCCGTCTTCCGAAAGATGCCTTAATTGAAATCGAAGCCATTGCCACAGTTTAATAAACTTGTAGTTAAGTTTGCGTATTGGATGAATGTAAAGATCCTGAGTATTAGTGTCAGGGTCTTTTTTATTGTGAAAGGGGAAAAAGGCAGTAAATTTAATAATATTTTCCTTAATTAGTCAAATGGTGTTATAAAAGCAAAAATAATAAGAAAAATAAAAGGGATAAAGGAGAATGAAAATGAATGGATAATTTTTTGATTGTGTTATTGTTATTAGCTATTATTGGACTTTCTAATGTTATCAATCATCTAGTTCCGTATATTCCGGTTCCTCTAATTCAAATTGCACTTGGTGTAGTTATTGCTGTACTTCCATTCGGCATTCATGTCCCAATGGAATCAGAATTGTTTTTGGTATTATTTATTGCACCATTACTATTTAATGATGGCCGGAATACATCCAGAATTGCTTTATGGAAATTGAGGACCCCTATATTGCTGTTGGCACTTGGGCTTGTGTTTGTAACTGTATTTGTCATTGGATTTTTCATTCATTGGCTAATCCCAACTATCCCGCTGCCTGCATCTTTTGCCCTTGCTGCTCTTTTGTCACCGACAGATGCAGTTGCAGTAAGTGCAATGTCAAGCCGCGTAAAGATGCCAAGAATCATTATGCATATATTAGAGGGAGAGGGATTGATGAATGATGCATCAGGACTAGTTGCTTTCAATTTTGCCATTACAGCAATGGTAACAGGTGCCTTTTCTCTCGTAAACGCAAGCATAAGTTTCCTTATTATTGCAATTGGAGGCTTTGTGGGCGGAGCATTTTTAGCATTTATCATTATACGGATTAGGGTTCTATTGCGTAGCCTTGGAATGGAAGATGTAACCATTCATATGCTTATTCAAATTCTAACCCCTTTTGTCATTTATCTATTGATAGAACATATTCATCTATCTGGAATTTTGGCGGTAGTTGCTGCTGGTATCGTGCATGCGATTGAAAGGGATCGTGAAAAATCGCCGACTGTTGAACTGCAAGTGGTCTCCAAAAGCACATGGACGGTTATTTTATATGTTTTAAATGGGCTCGTATTTGTTTTACTGGGGCTTCAAATTCCGAGTGTGGCCACCACAATCTTTAAAGATCCATTATTTAATAATTTTGTTGTCATTAAATATATCATTATTATTACTACAGCATTGCTTTTCCTCCGCTTTGTTTGGGTTCTTCTTTCTGGGTGGATGGGTGTAAAGATAAAAAAACAAAAAGCTGATTGGTTCAAGCTTAGACATGCAGGAATTACTACCATTGCTGGTGTACGGGGAGCAGTAACTCTAGCTGGAGCTTTTTCGATTCCGTATGTTTTATCGGATGGCGGCCCATTCCCTGAACGATCGTTAATTATCTTTATTGCAGCTGGAGTTATCTTATTAACGCTTATAATAGCAAGTATATTTTTACCTCTCATGGCGAAACCGGATGGAGGGAACATCGCTCTGGAGCGGGAAAAGATGGAGAAAGCAGCGATGATTCAGATGAAAATTGCAGCGATTCGAGAAACAAGAAAGGTAATGAATGAAGACAATCGCACGGCTGCACTGTCTATTATTTCTTCTTATAACCAGAGAATTATCGAACTGCAAAGTGGAATAGGGGGACGTGATTCCCTTGATTTTAAAAAGGTAGAGAAACTCACGCGTTTGCAGGCCTTAGAAGCGGAGTCACAATACGTTGGAAAAATCGTAAAAAGGAAAGAAGTGGATCGCGAGACTGCTTATAAATTACAAGAACATATTCATAGGATGGAAATCGCTATTACAAACCAGCAGCGATTTCGAGCCCTCATTATTTGGAATATGTTAAGGAGGGCCAGTATTCGTTTTTTGCAATTTTTTTCTCCTAAAAAAGTGGAAATACGCCGACAACACAGGAAAAAGTTTCGTAAAATAGCAGAGCTAAAGATAGATATGGCGAAAGCAGCTATCCAGTTTTTAATAAAGAACATGACTCTGGAAAATCGGGATATTAGTTATGCTGTGATTGGTGAATACAATCAGTTAATTCAAAAACTAGAGGGAGCCAGGAATAACAAGGATTCAAGGATGGACGAACGTTTTGAAAGAGAATTAAAAGACAAGGCATTTCAAGCAGAACGAGATGAAATTCAAAATATGTTTGAACAAGGAGAAATTCCAATAGATTTAGTAAGAAAGCTGCGGAGGCAAATAAATATGAGAGAAGTTTATTGGATGGAAGGAAATAGTATTTGAAGTCATGAATAAGCCCCTCTTTCTCGTTGCAAAGAAAAAGGGGCTTGTTTATCACTTAACTTCAACTGTCCAATCAAATAAATCAGGTTCTAATCCATTCTGAATACTGGTCAGTGTATCGTAGATTTTTTGAGAAAGCGATCCGGTTTTTCCATTGTTAATCACCATTTTTTCGCCTTCCCAGTTCAATTCTCCAACTGGTGAAATGACAGCTGCTGTCCCAGTCCCAAACACTTCTTCCAGTTCTCCATTTTTGAAGCTGTCATAAATTTCATCGATGGATATTCTTCGTTCCTGGACTGGAACACCCCAATATTTAAGAAGGTTTATAACAGAATCACGCGTAACCCCAGCTAAAATACTGCCGTTTAGTTCAGGAGTTACAACCTTTCCATTGATTTTAAAGAAAATGTTCATACTCCCTACTTCTTCAATATATCTTTTTTCAATACCGTCCAACCATAATACTTGGGAATACCCTTGTTTTTCCGATACTTCCTGAGCTTTTAAACTAGCAGCATAATTTCCGGCTGTTTTCGCCTTTCCAGTTCCTCCTTCTACTGCCCGGACAAATTCTCGTTCTACAAAAATTTTAACAGGATGAATTCCTTCTTTGTAATAGGAACCTACCGGCGATAAAATAATCATCAACTTGTATGATTTTGATGCTGCTACACCAAGATAAGGTTCCGTTGAAATAATAAAAGGACGGATATATAACGATGTCCCCTCAGCAGAAGGTACCCAATCCTTATCGAGATTAACCAACTGCTTTAAAGCATTCAATACAAAATCCTCATCTATTTGTGGGATACACAAGCGCTCATTTGAAAGATTTAATCTTTCCATATTCTTTTCAGGTCTAAAAAGAAGTACTTTGTCCTCCTTTGTCCTATAAGCTTTCAATCCCTCAAATACCGTTTGTCCATAGTGAAAGATCATGGCAGCGGGGTCTAATGTGATGGGCTGGTAGGGCACAATCCTAGGCTCGTACCAACCTTTCTCTTCAGAATAATCCATCATGAACATATGGTCAGTAAAAATTCTGCCAAATTCTAGTTGATCTGAAGCGGGTTTTGCTTTCCTTGATTGGCTGTGGGTAATTTGAATTTGTTGATTTTCCATGTTTGATCCTTCTTTTCATGTGAGTTTAATAATTTTAAGTACTATTATTACAGTTTTAAAGTAGTAAAGCAATCCCTTTTGCAAGAATATTAAATAAATTAGAGGAGTAGTTTGGGTTTAAATCGAACTATATATAGAGATAAATATTATAGGAGGAATAGTACAGTTGTCCAATTTAGAACTCATGAAGCTTCATGTAAATGTTTTATTTCAACATAATGGCGAAAATAAAATTACATATGTGAACGAACCTCCACATGAGGAGGCGCCACGGTTATTTATCGGTGGGACAAAAGATGGATACGTAGTAAGGTATCATCATTCTCTCTGTGAAGAGATGGTCAAAGACTTGGCCCGAATTATAGGTTCAGATAGTAATCCTCCTTTAGCTGAAATAATCCAAATCCTAAACCAGAATCGAGAGCTAGACAGTGTATGGATTGGACCTGCATATATTTTTCCATATGTGAAAAGCAGTGCAACAAAAGCGGTGAAAATCACTCCATCCAATAAAGAAATGTTATTACCGCAATTCCCCTTTACATTTAATGAATTTGAGTTAAGGCAACCATGTTACGCAATTGTTCAAGATGGGATGGTGGTTTCATTATGCATGAGTGCTAGACAAACCGATGTTGCTGCTGAGGCTAGCTTATACACCATGGAAGATTATCGCGGAAAGGGCTATGGGGTAGATGTTGCAAACGCATGGGCTGCTGAAGTGCAGAGTCAGGGGAAGGTAGCTTTGTATAGCACTTCTTGGGATAACTTTTCCTCACAATCAGTGGCGAAGAAACTGAATTTGAAACAATTTGGAACAGATATACATATTCGCTAATTTGGGGTTGGAGCTTTTTCTCTTTCCTTTAAAATATCCTGGATTATTGCTAAATGAAAAGCTGCCCAGGCTTTTTCACGAAAATGGAGGAGAACACTAATCACAAGAATAAGAAGATATATAAAACCAAAAATAGCCCATAGTTTACTCCCCTCATGAAAAAGAAATTTCTGTAATTGAGTGGCGAACAGAAACAACAGCCAAGGAATAGAGGAAACAAAAAGAGGAATAATGCCAGATGCACTCTTCTCCTTTAGCATGCGATAGTATATAAGGGTTAATGTTTTGCTATCAATCGATTCATAAAATTCCTTTACTTCCTTAATTTCATTCAAAAATTCGGCTTGGCTGACGCCTTTTTCTTTTACTTGTAAATAGACTTTATGAGCATCTCCGCGAAAAGAAAACATCTTATTCTCCTTTTATAAAGTAACTTGATTTTTTTAGTTTGTGAAAATAGGTTTAATCTATACGGTTTTGAATTGCGAAGCTATGTGATATACGAAGGTGGGAGTGGAATGAGAAAAGGGTTATCAAGAATTGAGATAGGTGCCCGAAAGCTGGATATCAAACTAGATTCGGGCTCTGAAAGATACGGAATAATTCTTTATAGGACTCAAAATAAGCGCTTTATAGAGAAAAGGGTTTTATAATTTCTAGTCAAATTTAATCCTTTCAATCTCCGGCAATACTTGCAGTAATTTTACAATTTCGTTATCCTTTATTGTCTTCTTTGATTTTAGTTGAAAGTCGATGGAGTAGTGAGTATGTGTATCAGAGGATATAACTGTTACTTGATAGCTCACTACGTCAATCTGTTGGGATGTTAAGATATCTAAGATGTTTACTATGACTTCATTGGAAGTAACATGGATATTTAATTTATGAACCTTGGATATAATCGGCTGAAATAGTCTTTTTAACACCTCTAGCCCAACTAAAACAAGAATTGTTCCACAAATACTAACGATGTACATACCAGCTCCAATCGCTAGCCCGATGCCTGCTGTTGCCCAAAGTCCTGCTGCAGTAGTTAAACCGCGAACGGATTGTCGCTGTACTAAGATGGTGCCAGCTCCTAAAAAACCGACTCCACTGACTACCCCAGCTGCAATACGGCTTGGATCTAACTCTATTGTCCCTGTATGTACAACATCATAGAAGGCGTATTTAGATACTATCATCGCAAGGGCGCTGCCAACTGCAACCAAAAAATGAGTGCGCAAGCCTGCTTCTTTAAAACGCTTTTCCCTTTCGAAGCCAACAAGTGCTCCAAGAATTCCAGCTATCACAAGTCTTGCCATGAGTTCCAATTCTGTCATAGTATTCTTTCCCCTCTATACAATGTTTCACTATTGGGTTACACCAATGTGTTTGTATTCAGAAAGTACTCTTCATTAATACCCATAATACATGGCTTTGAAACGAGGAAAAAATTCATAATCGAGTTATTTCACTAATAACGGATGTTCTTCAAGAATTTTTTCAAGTAGTGCGCTACAGCCCTCTGAAACTAAATCATATGTTTCCTGAAAATCACCTGTATAATACGGATCCGGAACGTCCTTTTTGTGTTCGGTTAAATCCAGCAGTCGAAAAATTTTCGGATGGTTGGGCTGTCCAGTTAATTGATAAATGTTTCTAACATTACTATTATCCATTCCAATTATGTATTCAAACTTCTCGAAATCCTCTTTTTTCATTTGGCGTCCAACAAGACCCTCAGTCGAAACATCGTATTTTTTCAAAATAGAAAGGGTGCCTTTATGCGGAGGATTTCCAACATGCCAGGAACTAGTTGCTGCTGAATCCACAGATATCTTATCACTTAAATTTTCTTTTATAAGCATGTCGCGAAATAATGCCTCTGCCATAGGGGAGCGGCAGATGTTGCCAAGGCAAACAAATAGAACATTAATCATGTTTACAACTCCTTTTCCTCTATTATAATATACCGCTACTTTGGATGATAATAATGTAAAGCTAATTGAAAGTGATATGCCTTTTTAAACCTAATTTTACAGATGCATACCGAAAGAATAAACTAAAGTGTTTTCGTTAAATATGGAATCGGAGTGGCAAAGTGGGGATTTTATCCTACTACTTTTATGTTAATATTTTAAAAGATTTGATGTTTAGGATTTTTGAAAACCTATTCTTGTGTTAGAATAGAAATCGTTTTCAACTATAGGTATTCTTTTTTTATCAATACCGTCCATTAGAAGAATGCCCCCCATTAATGAACTTCCTTTTTATTCGCATGCTAGGAGGAATTTACATGTTTAAATCGTTATTTAAAAGAGCTGAAAGTACTATTAATTTAGTGGCACCACTAACTGGGAAAGTTGTTCCGCTTAATGAAGTTCCAGACCAAGTCTTTTCTGAAAAAATGATGGGAGATGGTGTAGCTATTGTTCCATCTGATAATGCTGTTTACTCACCAATCGATGGTGTAGTTGCCAGTGTTTTTCAAACAAAACATGCTATTGCGTTACGCTCAAATGAGGGAGCGGAAATATTAATTCATATGGGATTGGATACCGTTAATCTTAAGGGGGAAGGTTTTGAGATAAAGGTATCGGATGGAGAAAAGGTAAGTAAGGGTAAATTGCTGGCATATTTTGATATAAAGAAAGTAACAGATTGTGGTTATGAAGTCATTACGCCGATTATATTATTAAATGGTGACCAGTTCGAAATTAATCATCAATCTATTAGTAATGAGGTTAATGGTGGAACAGATAATCTGCTAGAAATAAATAAAAAATAATTTTAAAAATAGAGTACTTTTGCCATTAGGTAAAGGTACTTTTTTATTCCTTGAAAACTGAAAATACAAAAAAAGCGTCTTATTGTATGAATATGAAAAAAAGAGTTATATTTAATTATGACATCATATATTTTTTATCTACCATATCGGTACGAATATCTCTTATTTGGAATAGTAGGAAGTGAATAAAATGACACGAATTGTCGTGACCGGAATGGGGGCAGTTACTCCGTTCGGGATTGGAGTTAACCCCTTTTGGGAATCATTGCTTGCCGGAAAGTCTGCTGTGAAAGAAACAAGAAATGAGCTTTGGAAAAAGTGGGTTCCGGTTTTAGCAGAAATCCCTAATTTTGATCCGTTAGAGTTTCTGCCAAAGAAATTAGTAAGAAATACTGATCGGTTTACACAAATTACCCTTATCGCAGCAGCTGAAGCAATCAGGGATGCAGGATTGTCTTCGGATGATCCAGAAATTGCTTGGCAACCTAATGTATCTGCTCATAGGATAGGCATATCTGTTGGTACAGCATACGGCGGTGTCGGTACTCTAGCAGAAGGAGCTGAAATATTGGCAGCCAATCCTGATAAAAGAATGAGTCCGCGCTTATTATCGAAATCATTGCCGAATGCGGCGGCGGCAGCGCTCGCCTTGCATTATGCAGTTCGCGGACCAGTCATGACCTATACAACAGCATGTGCTTCTTCAGCGAATTCGATAGGTGAGGCAATGGGATGGATACAAACTGGAAAAGTAGATATGGTGATTGCAGGAGGCGCTGAGGCTCTCTTCTCTCCGGTCGTATTATCCAGTTTGCGTTCCGCGGGAGCTATTGCGACAGAAGGTCCCGAAGATTGGAGTACTTGGAGTAGACCATTTGATGCTAATCGGAAGGGAATGGTTGCCGGAGAAGGTGCTGCCTTTATCGTGTTGGAGCCTTATGAACGTGCAGTGGAACGCGGTGTGAAAATTTATGCGGAGCTTGCCGGCTATGGTGCTTCCAACGATGCCTATCATGAAACAGCACCACATCCTGAGGGTGCAGGAGCGGCACTGGCTATTGAGCAAGCAATCGAAGATGCCGGTATCAAAGCGGATGAAATTGATTATATCAATGCTCATGCTACAGCAACGCCTGCAGGTGATAAGGCGGAATCACTTGCTCTTAAGAGAGTTTTTGGCAATCAGCTCGCTCATATCCCAGTTAACTCTATCAAAGGTGCGATTGGCCACTTAATTGGAAGTGCGGGTGCTATTGAAAGTATAGCATGCATTAAATCTATCGAAACGGGAATGCTGCCGCCAACACTTCATTGTACAGAGCCGGATTCTGATGCCCCAAGTAATCTTGTATTACAGACGCAACAGCATCCAGTAAAACATGTATTATCTAACTCCTTTGGATTCGGTGGCCAGAATGGCTCGCTAATTTGGAAAAACGTAGAGTAAGGATAGAAGACCAAGTCGCATAGGATTTGGTCTTTTATTGTAAAATAGATGGACGGGAGGGAGGACCCAAGATCTGTCATCAAGCAAAAAATCAGTGATTTACTAATGATTTTAGGCTTTAGGGGCTTCTGGGTCTTCTAATAAGACTAAGACATTTTTTATAGGCAAAATCATAAAAAATGCAGGACAATAAAGGGTATAATAAGAATATAGTAAGTGAAGTATTTTTGTAACCGAAAAGTTAAGATTATTTTAAATACTTTCTAGTAGGGTAGAAAGGAGCTAGAATGAAAAATTTTATCGCATTCGATTTTGAAACGGCAAACCGAAATCGCCACAGCATTTGTTCTGTTGGGATGGTATTTGTGGAGAATGGCAAAATCGTGGATTCTGTTTATTCACTGGTTGATCCGGAAGAATCATTTGATTATCATAACATTTTAGTCCACGGTATTCGAGCGGAAGATGTAGAGGGAGCGCCAACCTTTAATACTTTTTATGAATCGATTCAAGACAGGATTGAGAATCAAGTTATGGTTGCCCATTTCCTACCATTTGATGGTTATGCTTTAAGGGATAATTTAAATCGTTACAATGTAACACCTGTCTCCAGCAAATTGCTTTGCAGCTATCAACTATCTAAAAAACTGTTAAAAGGACGTTCAAGCTACACACTGAAATCTTTGTGCGAGCATTATAACATTGACCTTCTCCATCATCATAATGCCTTGGATGATGCAAAAGCTTGCGCCGAAATCATGATAAATCTTGCCACCGAATTTGCACTGGATGACCTCGAATCAATATTTCAAAAAACAAATATCAGGGCTGGCGAAATTGCACCAAGCTACTATCGTTCCTCGTTAGTATCGAAAAAACAGATTTCAAGTGATGCTTCTTAAACTTATTAAAAGGAGAAATGAAAAAAATGACTACATATTCCTCAAGACAAGAAGTGCCAGAAAAGGAAAAGTGGAATTTAGCAGATATTTATCCAACCTTAGAAGATTGGCAAAAAGATGTTCAGTATATTGAGCAGGCTGCCGAGAATTTGAAAAAATTCGATGGGAATATTCATGATGGCAAGTCTTTGCTTGCGTATTTAACAGAAAGTGAAAAAGTATCGTATAAATTTGGCAAAGTATTTGCTTATGGGATGCTTCACGTGGATCTGGATACAAGAGATACAGCTTCCCAATCCCTTCAGGATAAGGCAAAACAGCTGGGAGTAAAGGTGAATGCGGCCACCTCCTTTTTCATGCCATTCTTACTTGGCTTAGAAGAGTCAACATTGAAAGCTTATATGGAGGAAGAAGAAGGACTCCAATACTTTGAAAAAGACTTACGTGATGCTTATCGTTATAAAGCACATGTCTTATCAAAGGAAAAGGAAGAAGTCTTGTCACAGTTGGGTGAAGCACTATCCGCACCTAGTCATACATATGGCATGTTGAATAATGCAGATATTAAGTTTGGTGAAGTAACGAAGGATAATGGTGAAAAAGTAGAGCTTACACGCGGCATGTATGCAAAGCTTATTGAAGATACAGACCGAAATAAGCGGAAAGAAGCATATAAGGCATACTATCAGCCATATGTACACCTGAAAAACTCAATCGCATCCACTCTTGGGGCAGCCATTAAAAACAATGTGACGGTTTCCCGTTTGCGAAATTATTCTTCTGCTCTAGAAAAAGCATTGTTTGCAGATAATGTGCCAAAAGAAGTGTATGATAATTTAATCTCTACGACGAAACAAAATATTGCTCCGCTTCATAAATATGCGGAGATTCGTAAAGACAGGCTTGGATTGGATGAGCTTCGTCAATATGATTTAAGTGTTCCACTTGTGGAAGGAGTAGAAAAAGAAATTTCCTTTGATGAGGCATACGAAACAATGTTAAATGCACTCCGTCCGCTAGGGGAAGATTACATCAACACACTCGCCTCCTTCAAGGATGCACGATATATTGATGTTCGTGAAACGCCTGGGAAACGATCCGGTGCTTATAACATGGGGGTATATGGCGTTCATCCTTATGTTTTATTAAATCATCGTGATAATATCGATGGATTATTTACATTGGCACATGAAATGGGTCACGCTATGCATAGTCATTATTCTCACGAAACACAGCCTCAGAATACAGCAAGATATAGTATATTTGTGGCGGAAGTGGCCTCCACTGTGAATGAAGTTCTATTAATTAACTACCTGCTAAATAAGGAAACGGATGAAAAACTCCGTCAGTATTTGCTCAATCATTTTATCGACAAATTTAAAGGAACCTTATTTACGCAAGTTATGTTTGGCGAGTTTGAAAAAATCACACATGAATTAGCGGAAAAAGGCGAGTCATTAAATGAAAAAGTATTTAGTGAAGTATATGAAAAGCTGTTTAGAGAATACAATGGCGATGAGATCGTCTTTGATGAGGAAGTAAAATATGGCTGGTCGAGGATTCCTCATTTCTACCGCCCATTCTATGTATACAAATATGCAACAGGCTTTACTTCCGCAGTCCATATTGCTAATAGAATCCTAGATGGAGATGCACAGACGCAAGCTTCCTATCTTGAATTTTTGAAAAGTGGAAGTTCTGAATATCCACTTGATCTTTTAAAGAAAACTGGTGTAGATTTAACCACTCCAGAGCCGGTAGAAAACGCACTAAAGCAGTTTAGCGAATTAGTGGAAGAATTTGCAAAAGCACCGACAAAATAAAATCTGCTCCAATGAAGCATACCAATTTAACAAATCTGGTATGCTTTTTTCTACGTAAGATGGGAATGTAAGCTGCCTCTAGGGCAATAATATGGAACAGTGAACTGTAATAGAAATGAAAGAGAGGAGTTTTTATTTTGAAGGTTTTGGTAATTGGAGCTAACGGACAAATTGGAAAACAGTTGGTACAGTTATTGCACGACAGTCCGGAATATAGCGTAAGAGCGTTAGTGCGAACAGAAAAGCAAGTAGAGGAGTTTGAACACTTAGGTATGGAGGCAATATTAGGTAACCTTGAAGGAACAGTGGAGCAGCTTGAGGAAGCTGCTAAGACCTGTGATGCAGTGGTCTTTACGGCAGGTTCAGGAGGACATACAGGATATGATAAAACACTTTTAATTGATCTTGATGGTGCTGTAAAAATGATGGAGGCGTCTGAAAAGGCAGGAGTGAAAAGATTTATTATGGTCAGTGCTCTACAAGCTCATCATCGCAAAAATTGGAACGAGAAAATCAAGCCATATTATGTCGCAAAACATTATGCTGATAGAATGCTTGAACAAAGTCAGTTAACCTACACCATTATACGACCAGGTGGACTGGTGAACGAGCCTGGCACAGGGAAGGTGAAAATAGCCGAAAACCTTGAAAGAGGCTTTGTACCTAGGGAAGATGTGGCCAAGACTATCCTTGCAGTTTTGAACGAAGCCAATACCTTTCATAAGTCCTTTGATATTGTTTCAGGTGAAATCCCTATTTCTGAAGCGGTAAAAAATATATAAATATTGTTCTTAATATGCACCTTTTCTACATATAAAGACAAAAAAGGGGAGTGCATTAATTCCTTAAGAAAATGCTCATTGGTGTGTGATGATGAAAAATATAAGCAAATTTAATGGAAAATCAATCATGTATTCAAAATTCCGTCCAGATTATCCAAATGAATTAGTGATGGACATGATTTTTGAAAATACATTAACCAGTAATTCGATCATTGCCGACATTGGATCAGGAACGGGAATAATGACAAAGAAATTATTAGACGAAGGCTTCAAAGTATTCGCCGTTGAACCAAATACCGAAATGCGTATGGTTGCGGAAGAAAAGCTGCAGAAATACAAACTTTTCAATTCTATTGAAGGATCTGCAGAGTATACCACATTATTAAAAATGAGTGTTGATTTCATAACAGTTGCACAAGCATTTCATTGGTTTCATGTAAAAAGGTTTCAAAAGGAATGTCAAAGAATATTAAAGAAAAATGGTAAAGTCGCCATAATATCCAATGAACGAATGGCAGCAACTTCTATTAACCAAGAAATTGAAATCGCCTATAAACAATGCTGTCCAGATTTTAATGGATTTTCAAATGGATTTGCTAATTCTGAAGAAATTTACGATAGATTTTTTCAAAAAAACTATTCAAGAAAAATATACAATAACCCGCTATTATTTGATAAAACTGGCTTTATTGGCCGGCACTTATCCTCTTCCTTTTCCTTAACGAAAGGCGATAGATTGTATCCGAACTTAGTAGAAGCATTAAGCAACATATTTGATAAATACAGTAAAGATGACGTTATTGCAGTGCCTAACCTAACTAAATATCGATGTGGTTTTGTCCATTAATGGAATCTTTGTTTTCGTATAACATGGGGCTTTATCTGTGGGGAAAAAAAGTGGAATGATAATTGAAGAGAACTATAAGGATAAAAAAGAGGGGAATAGAAATGCAACATTATTTATTTGATCAATTATACTTTGTTCGAAACAACACTTTAAATGAGTTGGCGGATGTAACAGAACTACAATCTGAAGTGATCCCTGAAGGTTTTAATAACAATATCAAGTGGAACGCAGGACATATATTCTTTATTCAAGAAAAATTCTCCTTTCATTTTGCAGGGGAGGAAATGAGTATTTCTGAAGAATTTTCAAACTTGTTTTGTCCCGGGTCAATCCCCGAGGAAGGTAAAGAGAATGTACCAACTATTGAGGAAATAAAAAAACTGCTCAGCAAGCAAGTAGAGAGAGTGGAAAAGAATTTCAAACACCGCCTTAACGAAATTTCCCCTATAGGTGGGTATACAACATCTAAAGGATTGCCCTTATTGAGAGTAGAAGAATTCCTTAGCTTTTGCCTTTATCATGAAGGGATGCATTTTGAAAAAATAAAGATATTGAAGAAAATGATTTATTCCTAACTTCTTTTGAAGGTAATTAGAAACGTTACAGTCATCTATCTCTAGTCGATTATAAGAGGTAAGATGATTTTTTTATTAGATTTGTACACTAGTAAAGGAATTTCCTACCTTTTGAAGAAGCTTAATAGTAGAAAAAATAAATATGTTATCAAGGTCAAGTGTTTACTTATGCCCGCTTTTTTCTAAGTAATTGATATAGTTAACAGTCAAAATTAGCTTTCTCATTTGTTATATATGTTTAAGCTATTAGATTAAGGGAACTTCTTTTTTGGATTTCCATTAGTTCTTAAAGGGAGTGTATCATGCGGAAAATTGTACTTATTGGTTCTGGAGGCTCTGGAAAGTCTACTCTTGCAAGGCGATTAGGAAAAAAGTTAAAGATAAAAATCTATCATCTGGATGCATTATTCTGGAAGCCAAATTGGGTTGGTGTTCCGAAAGAGGAACAAATAGTAGTTCAACATCGTTTAGTGAAACAAGACAAGTGGATTATGGATGGAAACTATGGAGGAACAATGGATATACGGCTGAATGCGGCTGATACCATAATCTTTCTTGATATACCGAGGACCATTTGCGTTTATCGTGCTTTTAAAAGAATACTTCAGTATCGGCATAAGACACGGCCAGATATGGGGGAAGGTTGTCAGGAAAGGTTTTCTTTGGAATTTTTTAAATGGATATGGGATTATCCTAAGACGAAAAGACCGCAAATTTTACAAAGACTTCAACTGCTTTCTAAAGAAAAAGAAGTGATTATCTTAAAATCACCAAAAGACGTGGAAAGGTTTTTAGAAAAACTGTAGCGAAGCATTTTTTTGTTTTACTTAAAGGATTGTAAACCGCCTCAAAAAATATTTTTGACTTTTTTTGGAGAAGATGCAAGCGTGTTATAAAACTTTGAATTAAAATTAAATTTTGCCATTTACGCATGTTTGTGTGAAAGAAGTTTTGAAATAAAACTGTTTGGAGGGGAAAATATTGAACATTCAAGCCGTTTTCATCGATCGGGATGGAACGATTGGCGGCAATGATAAAGTTACTTATCCTGGGGAGTTTACACTTTATCCTGGTGTTTCTGAGTCCATACAACTATTAAAAATGGCCGGAGCTCTAATATGTGCTTTTACAAATCAGCCAGGAATTGCTAGGGGTGAGGCTTCCGTTGCAGCTTTTAACGAGGAACTAGGAAATTTTGGTTTCGATAAAATATATCTTTGTCCTCATCAGCATCATGAAGGATGTCAATGCAGAAAACCTTCATCAGGAATGCTAAAACAGGCAGCAATAGATAATAATTTAAACTTAAGGAATTGCGTGGTTATTGGAGATAGATGGACAGATTTATTAGCAGCAGATGAGGTAGGCTGTAAGAAAATTTTAGTGAAAACAGGTAGTGGGAGGGAGCATTTCAACAAATACATAGACAATCAATTTTTTGGACGGTGGAGTGATATTCAGCCTGATTTTATTGCGAAAGATTTTAATGAAGCAGTTAAATGGTTAATGTTAAACCAGTAATGTTTCAGCTTTTTTAATAGAAATTGCCTTTAGCCATAACTTCACTTAATAAAGGTACAAGGATTAGAAGATAATTGCACCTTATTTCAATAAAATGGATGGTCAATAAAAAACACTGACTTAATTTTCTATATTGACTTATAATGGTGAATAATTTTGAAAATAGGAGTGATGTTTAGTGGCTAAACCGGGAGTAGTTTTAAATATTTTTCTTCTATTGATGGAAGAATAACAACTGCACCGAATAGAAACGTAGCCGAATGGACAGCTGCGAAGATTGATGGATAAGCACATGACATAGCCAATCAGCTTTATGATGAATTAGAATGTGATGGCTTACTCTCTGGCAGTGAAACATTAATGGTATACGGGAAACATTGGGTTGAGCTTACACAATCATTATATGAACCTAAAAAATCCAATGTCTATATTGTTTTTGATGGTCAATGGAGAATAGATTGGCATCAAACAGAAGGTCTCATTGTAGTGACAAAGGAAAATGTACAAGAAAACTATATTAAACAGTTACAAGCCAAGAAGATTAACTATATTTTAGCAGGAACTGGAGAGCATATAGACCTAAACTTGGCTCTGCAAAAAATTTATGATATGGGGTTTAGAAGACTTGGACTGAGTGGCGGTGGATCGATTAATGGGGCATTTTTAAGGCAAAACCTTATTGATGAAATTAGTCTAGTGTTGTCTCCCCTTGCGGTTGGAGGAAAAAATACTCCTAGGTTTTCGACTGTGATGATTTGGAATCACTAAAGAATGTGACAAAATTGGAATATATAAGTTCGGAGCCTGTTGGTAAAGGGGCAGTTTGGCTTCATTATAAGGTAAAATGATTCTCTTCGATAAGAATGTTAAAACACGTCTACTTATTTAGAAACACGAACAATATAGTAGAAAAAGGTTGTCACGGACAACCTTTTTTCATACCCGAATTTATGGTTGTTTTGCTTTTTGCATTTTATGTAAGTTGTGCTTTTGGCCCCATTCATGCATGGCATTTAAGATTGGTTCCAAACTCCTCCCATAGTCGGTAATAGAGTATTCCACTTTTGGAGGGACGATTGGATAAACAACACGCTTAATAATATCCTCCTCCTCCAATTCTCTCAATTTGTTGGTCAGCATCTTTTGCGTAATTCCGGGAATTCTTTGCTTTAGCTCACTGAATCTTTGCGGACTCTTTTTTAATAAGTGCAATAAGATTATTGGTTTCCACTTTCCAACTAGAATTTCTAAAGCATCACCTACGCTACATAAATCTGGTTCTAATTCCATCCGTTACCCCTCCTTAGTATCCTTTTTTATACTATACCACTTTTAAGTGCGTACTTTATAAAAAGATATTTTCGAGTAATAATATTATGGTAGGTAAAAAAAATAAAGTAACTTTATTTATAAGGATGGTTGAAAGAAATATGAAAGAGTACCGAATCGACCAAAGTAAAGGTCTTGAATTTGGATTATATACATTAGGTGATCATATCGCAAATCCTAATACGGGAGAGAGAATTTCTGCCCAGCAAAGAATCAATGAAATTATCGAATTAGCTAAACTTGCGGAGCAAGCTGGCATTGACTTTTTCAGTGTAGGAGAAAGTCATCAGGAATACTTTACAACACAAGCCCACACTGTTGTTTTGTCCGCAATTGCACAAGCAACGGAAAAAATAAAAATTGGCAGCTCTTCTACTATTATTAGTACATCAGATCCTGTTCGAGTGTATGAAGATTTTGCTACCATTGACTTAATTTCCGATGGACGTGCCGAAATTGTTGCTGGACGTGCCTCTCGTATCGGACTATTTGAATTATTAGGGTACAATGTCCAAGACTATGAAGCATTATTTGAAGAAAAATTTGACTTATTATTAAAGATTAATAAAGAAGAAGTGATTAATTGGACTGGACAATTCCGTCAATCTCTAAAGAATGCCAAAGTTTTGCCAAGACCTAAAGAAGGATCACTCCCAATCTGGCGTGCGGTTGGTGGTACTCCTGCAAGTGCCATGAAGGCCGGTTACGCAGGGGTTCCGATGATGCTTGCTACATTAGGTGGCGCTGCATACCACTTTAAGTCTGTCATTGATGCTTACAGAGAAGTTGCAAAAAATAATGGGTATGATCCAGAAACTCTTCCAGTCGGAACCACTGGCTTTTTCCATGTAGCTGAAACTACACAAGATGCGTTAAAGGAAATGTATCCTTTCATCAATGAAGGAATGAAACTCACAAATGGGCAAGGTTTTCCTAAACAAGCGTTCGCTCAGGCTATAGATAAACGCAGTGTTATTAATGTGGGCAGCCCACAGGAAGTGATTGAAAAAATATTATACCAACATGAACTATTCGGACATCAGCGTTATCTTGCGCAGATGGATTTCGGTGGAATGCCATATGCAAAACTAGTGAAAAACATCGAAATCATTGGTACGGAAATTTTACCGGCAATCAGAAAATATACAGCACAAAAATAGGGGGTCAATATCGTGAAAATAGTAGGTCTATCCGGGTCCATTGTTGGTTCCAAAACTAGAACAGCAATGAACTACTTGTCAAAAGAAATCTCAGAAAAATATCCAGAAGTAGAATTTAACTTAATCGACCTAGCTGAGTATGATATTCAGTTTAGTGATGGACGAAACTACTTGGAATATGAAGGCGATACAGGCTTTGTTTCAAAACAAATCATGGAAGCAGATGCGATTGTGATAGGAACACCAATTTTTCAAGCGTCTATACCAGCAACGTTAAAGAACATTTTTGATTTACTTCCGGAAAAGGGATTTCGTGATAAAGTTGTTAGCATGATCGTTACTGCGGGTTCCCCTAAGCATTATTTAATTGCGGAACAACAATTAAAGCCTATTTTATCTTATATGAAAGCACAAATTGTTCAATCGTATGTATTTATCGAAGAAAAGGATTTTTATCGAAAAGAAATTGTAAACGACGATATTATTTTCCGCATCCAACGTTTGGTGGAAGATACGATAGTATTAACCGAAACATATTCAAGCCTGCGTAAAGCAAAAGAGGAAGAATACTGGTTTTAATTATAAAGGAAATTCCTGTTTCAAAAGTAGTTCTGTTTTGTGGTACAAAAGGATGATTTGTACCTATTAATGGAACTGCTTTTTTAGTTGAATAAGCAGCAGTTATAACAAACCTGATTAGTATTTATCAAGTGAAAGTAGAGTAGTAACCTTAATTAGAAGTTGAAATTTTTCTAGTAAACTCATCAAACGTAAAAAAGATTATGGAACAAATAAACGCATGAATAAAGAGATCTGGGCAGATATGAATGAATCCAGATGTCATGAAAATCATGTTCAGCAATGACGGTCGGTAAGCCATATATGAAGTTTCCAAGTAAACGATAAAAAAGGACAATAATAATGGAAAAAAATAATTTATTATTACATTGAAAGGGTTGTTCCTCTTTAATAGAGAGGCGCATAGAGAGTAGAAAAAATCCAATGGTTCACTACGACAATCCGGGTCATATTGAAAAGTAATTACCTATTTTAAAATTATTTAGTTTGGTAACTACAGTAAGTGGTAACTTCATAATAAACTATAACAATAATGACCAGATCCTTCATAGGGTTGGTCATTATTGTTAATGCCAATCATGTATTTTCTGATAATATAAGGGCAATCGCAGGATTCGACAATAGGCAATTTAGTGCCTGTTTGATATAATAGATAGGAATTTTTGCTTATAGAGGGGAAAAAATATATGACAATCGTGTGTACTGGATATGGGATATTTGCCCCAGATACTAGAAATATAGAACAGTATTTATATAATTTACAAAATGGTGTTTGTTTATTAAAAGTTATAGAGAATGGAGGACCAAACGGTCAATCAAATATTCTTGGACCTATTCAAGAAGAATTGAAAGAAATAGATTCCGATCACAAACTAAAACGCCTTCCGAAAGCAACCAAAATAGGAATAGTTGCTGCAAAAGAAGCGATTAAGTCCTCTCGGATAGATATGAAAAATAAAAAAGTAGGTCTCTTTATGGGTACATCGCTAGGTGCCGCAGCAGAGAAACTATATCAAGATGCAATTCAATACGCCAATAATAAAGAATATCGAAAAGTACCTATTAGATTTTCTCATTTTTCAAACTACCATGGTATTACTGCTGAAATCGGGTATTACATAGGAGTAAAAGGCATTGTAAAAACAATCGTCACAGGATGTACTTCTAGTTTAGAAGCTATTGAGGAAGCCATGCTATACTTAGAAAGTGGAAAGATAGATGTGGCTATTGTTGGAGGAACGGATACACCGATTTGTAATGCCACTACATATGCCTTTGCAAAAACCAAATCACTCCCTATTAATCAAACACTTGAAGAGGGAGCTGTTCCGTTTCAAAAAAGCAGTAAAGGGTTTGCTATGTCAGAAGCTGCCGGCGTTATCATTCTGGAGCGAGAGGAAGAAGCTGTTCAACGGGAAGCAGATATAAAAGGTGAAATTGTAAATGTTGTTTCGAATAATGACGGTATAGATATTTTTTCATCAGATGAATCTGGAGAGCAATTGATTAACGCATTAAAAGAAGTAACCGCAGGAAGAAAACCGGATTATATCAATAGTCAAGCTCTTGGTATTCAACTAAACGATCAAATTGAGAAGAAATGCTCTAAGTTATTATTTGACCATAAAATCCCCTATACTTCGATAAAAAGTATGTATGGAAATCCCTTGGGTGCCTCTGGGATACTCCAAGTCATTTCAGCATTATTAAGCGTTCAATATAATTTTATCCCGCCAACCATAAGAACAACCAAACAGGGTTTTGAAGAGATGAATATTATAACACAAACAACTTATCAGGAGATTAAGGAAGTTGCTATTACGAACCACGGACATAGTGGGAATAACGCATGTGCTTATATAAAAGAATATAGAACAAAATAAAAAGAAGGTTGAGAAAGGAGTTGATCGGCCACGATAGTAGGAATTTTAATTTGTACCATAGGGTTAATTCCTGTTGTTTTAGCTTTGAGTATGAAATCTTTTTATAAAGAGTCAAAGTTATCTTTAATATTAGGAATTCATATGCTTTTGATAACGGTATGGCAATTCAATGCAGGTATTCTTTATTTTGAAGCAGTTTTAAGTAAGGAAACTATCCTATTTCTTTTAAAAGTATTTCGATTTGGTCCTACCTTTGCTATTCCGGTTGTCTACTATATGGCCTTTATCATAATAAAAGGGCAGCCGACCATTTTAAAAGAAAAGAAATGGCTAAATAAAATATCCAATATTCTACTTAATCAAAAAGTTTTTGTCCTTTTAATTGTTTGGAGCGTGGTAGTTTACCTTATAACCTGGACTCCATTTGGCACAGAAGGACTATTTATAGCTCATAATCGACTTTCACATATATCTTATTACTTTCCTAAATACGGACCATTAATGTGGGTGTATATCGTACACACGAGCAGCTTTTTCTTGTTTTTAGTCCTAGTCTTTGTCATTTCCAGAAGGATGCTAAACTCAAGTATAAAGAAATTCTTAACGGCTTTTATTTTGTATTCGACCCTTTTATATATATTTGGCTTACTAAACTTTTCATCTGATACGGGAATTATTTTCAGTAGCATTGGAGTCATTATTTTCTCAACCCTAATCGTAATGGAGTTCTTGAAGTTAAGTATCAATATCAAGGCAAATTATTATGAAATAATGGAAAGACAAAAGAAACTCGATTACACCGGTAATTTAGCAGGAAGTATGATCCATGAGGTCAAAAATACGAATCAGATTATTAAAGGATTCGCTCAGATGTTAAGCCAAAGTAACAATCTGGATGAAAAAGATCAAGGTTTATTGGAAATGATTGAAAAATCTTCTAAACATCTAACGGACTTAACTGATAGTTACAAAACATATATGAAGACCTCTACAATGGCCTTTGCAAAAGAAAACTTGGAATCTATTATTCAGGAATCTATTGAATTTTCTTCAGGGATATTACGGGAATATCAAATAAATATAGATTTTCGCAACAACTACCACTCGCTGTATGCATATGTAAATAAAACAAATTTGAAACAAGTATTCATTAACTTAATTAAGAACAGTGTTGAAGCTATTCCAGAAGATAGGAAAAACAAGAAGATTACCATTGAAATTGAATTGGATAATAAGATGTTTATTATTCATTTTAAGGACACAGGCTCAGGAATCTCCCCTGAAAATTGGGAAAGTGTGTTCAATCCATTTATGTCATTGAAAACAAAAGGAATGGGGTTAGGTTTACCTTTTGTTAAAAAAATTATCATAGAACATTTGGGGAATATCAACATTGTTGAAAGTTCACCGGAAGGAACCCATTTCCAAATAGAAATTCCACAAAACGGGATACTAAATTTGGAATAGAATTGGAATCTATTCCCTTGTACTTTACTAGTAAAAAATGGTAAAATATTTCAGGGACAATTCTAAGTGGGGGAATGGCATGGATTTTAGGTTTATTGAGTTAACCTATGACGGGATAGTTGCCCTTGAGTTTTATCTTTTCTTTACAAGAACACAGGAGATGGAAGTAGCCATAAACGAGGAAATGTTAAGAACTATGGATCGAACGATTAAAGTAATGGATTATATTATATATAAGGAAAATTCCAACAAACATTATATCCTAAAAAGACTACATAGGTTTCGAACTGCTCTTGAAGAAGCTGAAAGGGATATAAAAAAGGTATATAAAATAAGCGCGAAAGAATTTTTTATAATTGAAGAATCAAAGAAGACTATTGGATCGTATTGTGAGAGAATATGGGCGGCTCGCAAATCGGATTTCTAAATACCACGTATGCAAAGATTACATAAAAGTAGCAAATTATAAACTTGCTACTTTTTTTGTTTTTATGGAGTAAAGTTCTATAAAGGGGTAATATACCGTTGATATAAAAACTTACATATATATTATTGGGCTTTTGACTAGTCTTATTAGTGATATACTAATGGAATACTCAGACACTATTTTCGTAAATAAGAAAAAATATCAAAAAAGAATTGAAATCACCATAAATGTGTCTGATTTATTAAAGGCAATAGTCATATTTTAAAATGTCAAATTAATAGAATGAAATTATATTTTACTGCAACATCTTGATGGGGGGATGGATTATTACTATGATAGGAAATTTTGATTTGCAAACAAAGTCGCAATTAAAAATATTGACCGAGATCAGTTTTATTTTTAAGGGAATTGACACTGACTTCTGGTTACGTGGAGGCTGGGCTATTGACTTCCTGCTTGGCGAGATTACCCGACTGCATAGTGATATCGATATAGTAACGTGGATTTCCAATAGAAAACAATTAGAAAATACACTTATAGAAGCCGGTTATGAACAAATACCTGTCCCAGAAGAGTTTTGTAATAGGCAGTCTGATTTTAGAAAGGATAATATAGATATTACATTTATTTATATAACCTACAATACAGATGGAAGTCTTATGATGAACGGATTACCTGAATGGGTATGGAGACAGGACTCACTACTACCGCAATATTATTATTTGCACGGAATATCTGTGAAAGTCTTACACCCTAGACAGCTTTTAGAAGATAAGGAAATCTATGAGCAAATTGGCCGTCCATTTCGACAAAAGGATGCAGATAGTAAAAAGATATTGCATCGTATAATATCGGATTTTTAAATTATGCGAAGTGTACTCGACTTAAGCACTAGTTATCCGATTTGACTATATTGTTGGCAACCATTTTATAGATTCTAACTTAAATCAATGTACAATGTACAAAAAATATATGTAGGGTAGAGTTGAAGATTCATGATGAATCGGCAACTCTTTTTTTATTCAATGAACGGCTGTATAGAACATGAAAATGGTTATTTGTGGTAAAATTACTGTAGAATGGTCGCCGTGTGGATGTAATCCAGAAGACTTTAAAATGGGATGGGTGAGTGCAGATGAATACATTTCAAGAGAAACGAAAAGCACGAAGGGATAAAAGAAAAAAGGCTGGGAAGGATTCCATGTGGTGGGATCTCCTTGATCTTTTCTTTGATCTAGCGGAACTACTTGGACCAAGCCTTGTTAGGTCTGTTCGCGCTGCCTTTAAATTCCTTGAACATCATTAATTACGGATAAAAACTTGATTTGGGCTCCCGTGTAAATAGCGTCCCATCTGCTATTTGGTAGATACAAAGGACGGAACTTCAGAAAAAAGGGATTCAGTCTCTATTGCTTCGCAGAAACGATATGTTCACTTGTTGGATAGTGGGGGAAGAAAAAGATGTATCCTATTTAGAATATATTTTTCTGTAGCTTATCCTTTTAAGTCTAAGGACTTACCTAAAGTTGATGTGGAGCTTGGTGGATGCTAACTGATAAGGCTGCAGTATACAAGAAATTTATGCCAATATTATTATCTGCAAAGTTTTAAGAATCGGAAAAGGAAAAGCAACAAAAGGCATAATTTCATGAGCTTTTTATGGTTTTTCCTTTAATAATGTATCCAGATTATCTTCAATATTACTAAGCCTTTGCTTACCTTTCTTAAGTGTTAGAACTAAAAATATAAAAACAATAATAGGCACTATTAAAACCAATAACATAGAAATTTAAAATATTTTAGCGCCAAGTTCTAACAAGTTTATCACCTCTTGTAATAATACGATAAATCTAAATAAAAGTTACAAAGAAAATAGATATAATGCATTCCTTAACCACTGAAAGAGCAGTCTTGGGAAGAAGGGATTTCATCATGTATTGGTGTATAGAACTTTAAAAGGAAAAAATAGGCGGTGAAATTCTTTGAAAAAATTCATGGGGGTAATAGTAATATTAGTAGTCCTTTTTCTTATGCTACACTCAAATCCCAAACTAGCTCTAAGGACTCAGGTATTTTTTACAGGGCACCCAATAACCGCTTTTAATACCGGAATAGTTGATGATGAATATCATAATAAAACGGATAAGAAAAGACTCGCTTAATTACATGCAAAAGCATATATCTTGACAAAGCCACTATTTGAAAAAGCTACGAAAAGTAAGTTAAGAAATTACCTAGTGCGGAAGAAGGGCTTTTTCTATTTCGCTGCTTATTATGGTGAATTATAAATCTTTTACTTCAATAGATAAGTTAAACATCCAGAAAGATAGAAAAGCGATAGTAGATAACTAAAACTAAAATCAAAAGACATGAGATAGAAGGAGTGATTACAGCATTGCGCAGCCAACTTTGGAGTAAATTAAAGAAAAGATTAGACAACTTAACATGTGACTCACTTAAAGGCAGGGTAGGATTCACTGTAACAAATTATAGAAAAGCTCATGACCAAATGGGGAGAGCTTTTATCACGGTGGATAAAAAAGAAGTTCTTAATATGTGTACCATCACATCTGATATTAGGATAAACAGAAAAGAGCGGGAAATACACCGAATTAATGATATTAGTTATGATGACTATCAAAAAAATCATGAGATAAGTGTTACTGCACACGAACTTGTAAAAAAAGAAGGTATTTATGCTCAGTATGATTTTTATGATGCTGTGGAGGAATTCTTGAATATGCCTATCGAGAAGGCTTTAAAATCGGATGATATGGTCATAAAAATTCTAGCTTTGATTGATAGAAGGATAGGGAAAAGAACATTGCATTTGCTGAAAGAATCCATTCAACAGGAATTAGAAATAATCCAGTATTTTTATCACCTGCGATGTGAAGCAGAACAAATTGAATACTCACAACGGCCGGGTAAATTGAAAGTCTATTAATTTGAGTGCAAGTGCATGTTTAGTTCAGTAACTTCCAAACAAACATTGGAAAGTGGGAGCGGTATGGATTCAAATATAAGAATCGGTAGAGTCATTAAAGTAGTGGAAGATATAAATAGAAAAGCGATGTTTGAAGGTGAATTTCGTTCCTTTCCTGTTAGTGTGTTTTATCCTACATTAGAAGAAATGGAAACAGATTTGACATCCCTTTTTCAACCTGCTATAGAGAAAGCTATTGATACATTCTCGAAGTTTGGTATTAAAGAAGAGAAGTTGAAAGAAGTAAAAATTACAGTTAAAGATAATGCTGTACCAACAAAATATACCTCGTTTCCTGTTGTACTTTTATCTCCGGGATTTGGAATAGATCGTGATTTATATATAGAAATAATTACAGCCATTGTTCAAAAGGGGTATATCGTAGTGACTGTTAGTGTTCCATATGATAGTTTTTTCACGGTTTATCCTAATGGAAGGGTCAATCTTGCAAGCTGAAAGATTTCCAGATGATGCTACACAGATTGCAACAAGAATGGAGGATATTCAGCTCGTACTTGATTCTTTGAAACAATGGAATCAAGAAGAATTTTTCAATGGAATATTCAATACTAACAAGATTGGCGTAATAGGGCATTCTCTTGGTGGTGCAACCGTCTTTCACTTAGCGGCTACCGATAAACGCGTAAACTGTGCCATTCTATTGGATGCGAGTTTACATGTTGTGGATAATAAAATGCCTCAAGTCCCAACCTTAAATATTCGCCAAGAGGCATCCTCTTATATAGAATATCTGAATGCTATAAAGGATGAAGAGGATAATGGGACAAGTGAGGATGTGGCAAAGGGGTATATAGAGAAACAAACGGAGATGTATGAGCGCTTACCAGCAGGTAGTTCTTTTATAAAAGTAAAAGGGGCAAAACATCTCTCGTTTTCAACCATTGGGAGATTAATATCTGATATACCATCTGATGTAACTGCAACTATTGAGGAGCTGATCATTGTATTTCTAGAGGAGGTCTTGAAAGAGAAACAAGGCTTTTATTCATCAATAATGAACGGAAAAAACAGGCCAATACATGCAGTGGATATCGATGGAGCGGGTTTACCAATTACAAACCCTTGACAAGAGCTGGATTTAATTTAATCACTTCAGGAAGAGTTTCTAAACTAATGCCACCGGCAACAGTAGTTTTGGCATTTTTCATAACTACCTTGCTGGTTTGCAGATCTTCAAACGAATTTTTTTCCACTGCTTGAAGAGCATACCCAGTACGCACAAATATAATCAACTCCCATTGAAACACTTCTTTTACACGACGAGCAAAGTCTTTTACTGCGATCATATGGACAGATACTTTTTTCCTTGATTTTTTGCTTCTTCGACAGCAACTTTTATGGACATGTCTTCAGCAGCGTCAAGAATGGTAATAATATCAGCATCTGCTTCAGATGCTTTCATCACTTCATTCCTGCAGCATCCATGCTTTTAAATCTGCTAGTAGTTTTAAATGAGGAATACTTCTTTCATTTCTTTTACAGCTCAAAACCCTCATTGTTCACTACCGGAGTACCAATTTCTACAAAATCAATATGATCCTTTACTAGCTTTTACCAATTCAATGCTTCTGGAGTGTAAACTAAATCTAATGCTAATTGTCATTCCATCTATATTTCACTCCTGGGATTTTTTGTTACACAATATATAATGCTTATTTGTATTTTTTCTTTTTATTACTTTTATTTACTTTCCGATTACCTATAGAACAGTGTATTAAATATTTTAGCTGGCGACATGTTGAAAAAATTGTGACTGAAGCAATCAAAATGATGTATGAACGGTGAAGAACAGAAGAAAATGCTTTATACAAATAAAGGAATGTGACAAATGTTTGTCATGACAAACATTTACATAATACTACATAAACTTCGATCCTTTTGCCCAAATATTCCATAGTGGTGCCAGGCACCAAAATCGGGATGAAGGATGTCCTACTTAAAATTTGACAGCTATTTGAATTAGTGGTGAACGCAGTTTGAAGATTTGTTGTCGACTTTGTGAAGTGGTGCACAAAAATATTTTAATCGAGTAGAATCTAATGTAAAGATTAGAAAAAGATGAGAAAAGGATTAGAATACGCAACACTTTATTAAAAAGATAAGTGAAGTAATATGCAAATTTTGCCTGAGAAAGGAGAAGAGAATGTTGAAAATAAAAAAGCTCCCTTGGAAACGGTTATCTCTCGTACTGTTATCCGCATTATTTTTATTAAGTGGTTGTGATACTAGCAATATAGCAGTCTTAAATCCGCAAGGGCCAGTTGCCCAAAAACAATATGATCTTATTGTTTACTCATTTTGGCTAATGATGATTATTTTAGTCGTAGTTATGGGATTATTCATTTTTATGGTATTCAAATATCGTGAAAAACGCCAAGCAGCAGATTATGTTCCGCCAGATCATCATGGTAATAAATGGCTTGAAATTATTTGGACGGCTATCCCGATAGTCATCATTATCGCGGTAGCCATTCCAACTGTTAAAGCAAATTATGCTTTAGAAGAAGTACCTAAGGGCTATGAGGATGAAAAGCCGCTTGTTATTAATGTAACGTCAGCAGATTGGAAATGGATCTTTAGTTATCCAGATGAAAATATTGAAACGGTAAACTACGTCAACATCCCTGCTGGACGGCCTGTTAAGTTTCAATTAACCTCTGCTGGCACCATGGCTTCCTTCTGGGTACCGGAATTGGGTGGGCAAAAATATACGATGCCAAATCACTCAATGGAGCTGATTCTACTAGCAGATAAACCAGGTTCTTACCAAGGAAGAAACGCGAACTTTAATGGTGAGGGCTTTGCCCATATGGATTTTGAAGTACTTTCACAGACCCAGGCCGATTTTGAAAAGTGGGTAAAAGATGTGAAGGGATCCGCACCTAAGTTAACAAAGAAAGACTATAACAAAATTTTAAAAACAGGTTTAGTTGGTCGCATGACCTACACTGGTACTCATCTAGATTGGGTGGAAACACCACATCAACATAATGTCATGAACAAAAAAGAGGCAAATACAAAAGAACATGATATGGAGGGCATGAACATGGATGAAATGGACATGTCCGATCATCAACACTAAAGGATGGGAGGAGAACAGATTGAAGCTGGATGAATTTTTCGTCACAGGCGAGCCGATAATTTACGTAACGGAAGCGGGAATTGCTCTTGCAATGATCGGTATCCTGTTTTACTTAACATATTTTAAAAAGTGGAAATGGCTATGGAATAACTGGCTAACCACCGTTGATCATAAAAAAATTGGGGTTATGTATATATTAGTCGCGGTTCTAATGCTATTCCGCGGTGGTGTGGATGCTCTAATGATGAGAGCTCAACTTACAGCACCAAATTTAAAACTATTGGATGCGAACCATTACGATGGGATTTTTACCACACACGGCACGATTATGATTTTATTTATGGCGATGCCGTTCTTGATGGGGTTAATTAACATCGCTGTTCCGTTGCAAATTGGGGCACGTGATGTTGCTTATCCAATGTTAAATGCCTTTAGCTTCTGGACATTTGCGGCAGGATGCGCATTATTTAATATTTCGTTTATTATTGGTGGTTCACCAACTGCCGGTTGGACATCTTACTTCCCACTTGCAGGAACAGAATTCAGTCCTGGCGTAGGAAACAATTATTATGCAGTTGCCTTGCAAATTGCCGGGATTGGTACGCTTATTACCGGAATTAACTTCCTAGTTACGATACTAAAAATGCGAACAAAAGGT